>Ga0187890_10000129_pt1 | contig 51796 bp, 34 predicted proteins | sample June2016WEW_21_1_FD_133005 | JGI IMG/M metagenome (GOLD analysis project Ga0187890, IMG submission 133005) | Peatland microbial communities from SPRUCE experiment site at the Marcell Experimental Forest, Minnesota, USA - June2016WEW_21_10 | ecosystem: Environmental > Terrestrial > Soil >... | reverse complement strand
TCAGTTCCGCCATCGAGCTTCGGCGGAACTCGGAGAGCAGGCGCGTGATGGTCTCGCGGCTGGTGCCAATCAGTTGTGAGATTTCTTCGTGGGTCATAGCCAGCCGGACGCGCACCGTTCCATTGCTGACCTCGCCCTCGGCCGAGGATTCGAGCAAAAATCTGGCGAACCTCTCCGACACTGAATGCGACAACCCGATCGTGCGCACCACGCCATAGGCATCCGAACAGTCTCGGGCAAGATGCTGGGTAGCATGAAGTGCGGCATCGGCGTGCTCATCGAGGAAGCGCAGCATATCTTCGCGGCCCACGAAGTTCAGTTGGCAGGGCTGCATGGTCTCGACCGTCAGCTCGTAGGGACCGCCGGTAACCAAGGCGTGCAAGCCCAGAACTTCACCGGGTTCGGCGATGCGCACGATCAAGGTTTTGCCGTCGCGCGAGGTGGTGCAAAGCTTGGCGCGCCCCTGGCAGAGAACAAAAATTCCGCAGGGACTTTGTCCCTCGACCAGAACCACGGCGTGTTCAGGAAAAACCGCGGCATGTTTAATTTTGTTGAACGCCTCGAGCGAATCCTGCGAGAGCTGGCAGAAAAAATTGCGGCAACGCAGATGGCAATTAAGACAGCTTTCAACGCAGTTTAAGCCGGACGTGCTCATCAGCGCTCCTCGATCTCTCCGCAGACGGGTGCGTCGGGTGGGCAACGATGGAACGCAGCACATCTGAATCTCGTGGCCGGCCAGACCGCACTGTGCGGAGGGTGATCACGAAGTGAGTGCACGCCGGCTGCCGTTCCATTTCGGGCCTGGAACTCAATGCTTGCAGCAGTCATACGCCGGCGACGGCCAAGGCTCGCCGGAGGGCTGGCAACTCTGCCGTCAATTGGGCACCTTGGCTGGAGCGGCGCAGGCGCGCGTCCGTTCGCGGGAAAACTCTGATTTACGCAGGTTTTGGAAGGGCACGACTTTTTCGTCGTGCCGTAAGCCGTCGAAAAACTGTCCGTGCTTCAGCGCCTGAGGTCCGGCGCCCCAATATGAAAACCGCGCGGAAGCTGTCCGCGCCCCAAGCAAAAATCAGCCAACTATTAATGCACAGTCAGCGTGAAAGGCGACGTGGTGTTTGCCGTCGGGCCCTCGGTCGCGGTGACCGTGATGGGGTACGCCCCGGGGACGGTTGTCGGTGTGATCGTTACCGTGGCCGATGCGGTCTTGGTCGAGTCAGCTTGGGAAGTTGCCGTGATGGTCGCGCTTGTTGGGAGACCCTCAGCCGCGGTGGGAGCCGTGTAGACGCCGCCCGAGGTGATCGATCCTCCGTTAGTCGTCGTTACCGCCCAGCTCACGGCCGTATTGTTGGTGTTCGTGACCGTTGCGTTAAACGTAGCCGTTTGAGGTGGCCAGCCGTCGGCTGTGTCACTCGCCCACACCGTCGCTCCGGACGGACTCACGCTAATCGCTACCGGCGGCGAGCTGCTCCCGCCACAGGCCAGCAGAAGCCCGAGCAGCACCAGCGAGACACACAGGCCCGCAATCGCGGAATACCTAGATACTCTTCTTCCCGCGAAGCCGGCCATCACAATGCCCGCGAGCGGCAACGCCAGCGGCAGCCACGGAGAACGATTGTCAGCTTTGCGCCGTCGATTACCGCTTCCGTCGCTCGTATTGGGACCCGCGGTTGTAAGCATGAGAGTGACGGTTTGGACTCCGGTGGCGCCTTCGGCGATTGGACTGGCGCTGCAACCGACGGTCGCGTCCGGAAGGTTGTTGCAGGCGAAAGTAACGGCGGCGGCGAACGTCCCGCCCCCCGGCGTCACAGTAAAGGTGGAGGTGGTGGATTCTCCGGCCAATATTGCCGCAGGACTATTGGGCGCAGACAAGGTGAAAGTCGGCGCGGCGAGAACAGTTACGGTCGCGGCGCTGCTGGAGGATGACGCGTCGTTGCCGTTGTAGGTAGCGACGATGCTGTTGGTGCCTAGCGGCAAAGCAGTCGTGGAGAAAGTGGCGACGCCGCTGCTTAGCGCGGCGCTGCCCAGGGCGGTCGTGGAGCCATTATTGTAGAAGCTCACCGTACCTGTGGCAGACGAAGGAGTCACCGTGGCCGTTAGAGTTACGCTCTGAGCCAGGAAAATTTGAGTCGGCGAGGCCTGCAGGGCCGTGGTGGTGGCGTCCAGCAATTTTCTCGCGGCGACAGCGAGGTTGTTGGCATCAACCGAGCCGAGTCCGGTAACCAGGTTGTAGCCCGTGGTCGGGTCGGCGTCCGAGGCGTCGAAGCCAATGAAAAAGGGGCTCGAAGACGGGCACTGCAAGGCGGCTGGCTGCCCCGCAGGCGTGCCGGTTTCGCAGTAAGCGCCGTTGGAGCCGACTTTCACTTGGTTGAAAGCGCCGTTGGTTGGAGTCGCAGCAGCCAAAGTGTAAAGAGTCGGGTTGAGGTTGCCGAGACCCGTACCAGAATTACCGAGGTACTGGTTGAGCAGCGTCACCATGCCGGCAAACATCGGAGAGGCAAAGGAAGTCCCGCCGAACGTATAGCCGGCGCTGAAGAAACCAGAAATTCCACTGGCACATATGCTGGTGGTGTCGGTACCGCCGCTAACCTCGCTCAGGGGAGAACAGATGATAAAGCCGGGCCAAAACACCGAGGCAATCAGTGAAACATCGGGCGAGAAGCGGACTCCTGCCGTCGTCTGGCCGGGAACTGCCAGGCTTGCCTGCCAGGTCGGCTGCGCGAAGCCGCCATTGGGCGGGGTGTCGCAGATGCCGGTGTCATTATCGATGTTGACGCAATTGCTCAGGCCACCACCGCCGCCAGTAATGCCTATGTTGGCGCTCTCCTGCGCCGTTTCCCAGGAAGTAATTCCATCGCAGAAACTGCCATAGTCGCTGCCCTCGGCGACGCAAGCTAAGCCCCACTCCTGCGCATCATTCCACCCTTGCTCGGGAATATATTTAATGGCAGAGCCGCCGGCGGAGCCGTTGCTCGCACTCCAGTAGGCGCTGGTGTACTCCGTATACGGAATCATCGTGCCGCCGACGCCGGTAACCTCAGGGCTACTGGCGGGATAGCTCACCGCCAGTCCGCCCGTGGCGAGTATACCGTTCGGATCGGTGGGGTTCGGATCGCACTCCACCGCGGCAGTATCACCGGTTGAATTCATGAACGTAATGCCCAGGAGGTTCGCCTTCTTCAATTCCGGCTCGTCGAGTGCGAAGGTCCCTCTTAGACCGGGATTGGCGGCTCCGTACAGCGCCTCGCCCAGTTCACAATTCCCGTAGCTCAGCGTAATCACCGGCGCCAAATCTTGATCGACGGCGTAGTACCACGAATCCCAGACGCCATTGCCGGTGTCATCAGGGGCGTTGACATACAGGATTAGCGCTTGCTGCGCCACGGCGTTGGAATATTCCAGATCGATGTCGGCCTCGAGCAGGTCGCCCGACTGATAGGAATCGGGGGACCCCGGATCGGTCTGGCCCTCCACCACCACATATTTGAAGTTTGTCGTGCTGCAGGTCTCGATCACGTTGGTGCCGCTGAAAAAGGTGCAGCCGGTGATCTGCGGGAGATCGAAGATGGTGCGGAAATCGTTCAAGTCAGCCAGGTACAAGTCGGTCTCGCCCATGACCGCCAGCGTCTGTCCGTTGCCGTCGATGCCCGCAGTGTAAAGTGGCTGGAGATCGTACATGGCCGTGATGTCGCCAGGAGCAATCCAATAACCCTGCCCGGCGCCCGGCTCGGTGTAGGCCGGCTTGGCATGGATAGCGTGCGATTTCGCGGGGAAATTGCTCAATCCGCGAACTCCGGCTACCACACCCGAGAGCGCGGCGGGAATCGAGATCGGAGTGATGTTGGAAAAGTGCTTTTCTCCCTTGACCTCGAAGTTGTGAATCTCGGTCTGGAAGACGCTCTCGGCCTGGGCGGCGGTTCCGCTGAAAACGATAAAGTTGCGCCCCCGCGCCACCCTGACAATGGCAAACCCTTGCGACTGGAGCCATGCGCTGAGCTTCTGAATGTCATTGCGGCTGAGGCCGAAGCGGTCCGCGTACTGCTCTGGCGTGAGCCATTTATGGTAGAGAGGCGAGTGCGGATTCTGCTGCTGCGCCAGAAGCTGGTCGATGGCCTTCTGTTGACTGGCCGAGGGCACGGTGAGCAGCGTCATGTAGCCGAGCCTCAGGGACGGATCGACTCGGCCCTGATCGTACTGCGGCTGAGCCTTCAGAGGAATGCCCGCTGAAAGCTTAACGTTCTGACCGGAGACGATGGGACCGCTGATGCGGTCAGGCGCGGCGGCGAAGCTGAGGGTGGAGAAGATCAGGATGCAGAGCAGGGTGCAGAGGATGGGCGTCGAAAATTTGGACGTCGAAGGTTTGGACAAGGAAAGATGGGACAAGGACAGCAAGGTCGAACACGAGCTTCGCATGGTCACTCCGGTAGAGCAGGATTGTCAGTGGGCTGAACCGCATTATCTACGTGTTTCCCTGTGCGATTCAAGTCGTTCCGCTGGAGTTGTCCGCCGGGAAACTACTTCGCTAACTTTTGCGACCCACGCTACATTGATTCCGCCTCATCGGTCGACGAAGGTTGACGGAAGAAAGCTGCCCTGAGAAGGGCATGGGCTTCACAGCTTGCCGAAAGACTCCGATTCACGCAGGTTTTGGGAAGGGCACGACTTTAGTCGTGCCGTAAGCCATTGAAAACATGCCCGCGCTTCAGCGACTGAGGTGAGTCTCTTGCTCCCTCGACGAGTTTTTCCGCAGCCTCCTCAGCCGTGCCGCCAAGAGCCGCCAGACACAAGGGCTTCAACCCCTGAGGGCTCCGCCAGTCTATATAGTTGATTGGCAGCCGCTGCCAGATTCCTAAGTCTCGAAATCTCCGACTGAGCACGTAGACGCTCGACAGCACAATCGCAAGCTCCAACTAGCTCGCTGATTCTAGTGGACTTACGTCCTTTCTACCGGGAGCGCTTGACAACTACCCACTCACATTCCTATAATTAGCACTCGTGAGCTTCAAGTGCTAACAGTCCCCGTTTCACGGGCGATCCCGAATTCGATTCAACCTACTCAACCACTCTTGAAAGGAGTACGCAACTATGGCAACTAAATTCACCCCGCTGCATGACCGCATCCTGGTCCGTCGGGTAGAAGAAGCCGACACCACCCGCGGCGGCATCATTATTCCCGACTCCGCGAAAGACAAGCCGCAAGAGGGAGAAGTCATCTCCACCGGCAAAGGCAAGATCAGCGAAGAAGGCAAGGTTCGGCCGCTCGATGTGAAAGAAGGCGACCGCATTCTGTTCGGCAAGTATTCCGGCACCGAGATCAAGATCGATGGTGAAGACTTCATCATCATGCGCGAAGAAGAAGTGCTCGGCGTGCTCTCGGGCGCGACAACTTCCAAGAAGGAAACCGCCGGATCGCGCAAGTAAATGTGTGGTGACGGGGCTCTGCCCCGTCCTGAGACAGAAAATTCCGCAGGCCAAGCCTGCATACATCTTAAGGAGCAAATAGATATGGCAAAGCAAATTGTTCACGGAGAAGAGTCCCGTCAGGCGATTCTCCGCGGCGTCAACCTGCTGGCTGATGCTGTGAAGGTTACTCTCGGCCCCAAGGGCCGCAACGTTGTTATTGAAAAGAAATTTGGTTCGCCGACCATCACTAAAGACGGCGTAACTGTAGCCAAAGAAATTGAATTGCAGGACGGGCTCGAGAACATGGGCGCGCAGATGGTCCGCGAAGTTGCTTCGAAGACCTCAGACGTCGCTGGCGATGGCACCACCACCGCCACGGTTCTTGCCCAGGCAATTTATCGCGATGGCATTAAGACCGTTGCTGCTGGCGCCAATCCTATGGCGATCAAGCGCGGCATCGAAAAAGCCGTCACCCTCATCACTGGCAAATTCGACAAAGAAGGCAACCGCGAGAAAGGCGAGCTCGACAAACTGAGCAAGCCCGTCACCGGCGAAATGATTGCGCAGGTCGGCACCATCTCGGCGAACAACGACGAGACCATCGGCAAGATCATTGCCGAGGCGATGAAGAAAGTCGGCAAGGATGGCGTCATCACGGTGGAAGAGTCGAAGACGCTGGAGACGCAGCTCGACGTGGTCGAAGGCATGCAGTTCGATCGCGGCTATCTCTCTCCGTACTTCGTCACTGACCCGGAGCGCATGGAGTCGGTGCAGGAGAACGCCTACATCCTGATCCACGAAAAGAAAATCAGCTCGATGAAAGACCTGCTGCCGTTGCTGGAGCAGATCGCCAAGGGCGGCAAGCCGCTCCTGATCATCGCCGAAGATGTGGAAGGCGAAGCGCTCGCGACTCTGGTCGTGAACAAACTTCGTGGCACGCTGCAAGTCTCGGCCGTTAAGGCTCCGGGCTTCGGCGATCGCCGCAAGGCCATGCTGCAGGACATCGCAACTTTGACCGGCGGCAAGGCGATCACGGAAGATCTGGGTATCAAGCTGGAGAACGTTCAGCTCGCCGATCTCGGACAGGCCAAGAAAATCACCATCGACAAGGACAACACCACCATCGTCGAAGGCAAAGGCAAGCCCGGTGATGTGCAAGGCCGCGTGAAAGAAATTCGCAGCCAGATCGAAAAGACCACCAGCGATTACGACCGCGAGAAATTGCAGGAGCGGTTGGCGAAACTGGTCGGTGGCGTAGCGGTGATCAAAGTTGGAGCCGCGACCGAAACCGAAATGAAAGAGAAGAAGGCACGTGTGGAAGACGCCATGCACGCAACCCGTGCAGCAGTCGAGGAAGGTATTGTCCCCGGCGGCGGCGTGGCCCTGGCGCGTTGCGTTGCAGCTCTCGACAAGCTGAAGCTGGAAGGTGACGAGCAGATCGGTGTCAACATCGTGAAGCGCGCCATCACCGAGCCGCTGCGTCAGATCGCGGTGAACTCCGGCGAAGAAGGTGCGATCGTGATGGGCAAGGTCAACGACTCGAAGGACAACAACTACGGGTACAACGCCCTGACCGGCGAGTATGAAGACCTGGTCAAGGCGGGCGTGCTCGATCCGACGAAGGTGGTGCGCACCGCACTAACCAACGCCGGTTCGATTGCGGCGTTGATGCTCACAACCGAAGCGCTGATAGCGGAGATCCCGGAAGAGAAGAAGAATGCTCCGATGCCCGGCGGCCACGGTGGCGGCATGGGCGACATGTACTAGGAACAGCTGTCAGCTCTCAGTTGTCAGCTGTCAGTTAAATCAAGAAGCCCCGCTTTCGCGAGCGGGGCTTTTTTGTTTATTGCTTCGGAGTAACTGTAGCGCAGCGAATCTTCAAAGCCACGAAGCGGCGCAAGAATGCAGCCGACGGCGCAAGCCGTGGGTGGATTTGCCGTGTGCCCCAAACGGGCGTGCGTAAGATAAAGATCTGACCTCCGCCCGCGTAAAGCGGAGCCTCACAACACCGGCATTTCGGTTCGCGCCCGTTCTTTGGGCGCTAACTGCCCGTGTGGCGCGGACACTCCTGTCCGCGAAAAACCGACAGCTAACCAAAAACCCCGTTCCGAAGAGCTGGCTCTTTTTCTTTTGCCTTGCCGGGGAGCGGTACAATGACGGCTCTTGGCGCACCTGCGGGGAGGGTTGAATGGCGAGGGGAGGGATTTTTTCGGCGGCTAGTCGGGTTGCGGTTCTGGACGCCGTGCGAACCACGGTTGCGGCGGTGTCTGCCTTTCTGCTGGCTCGTCTGCTGAAGCTGCCGGAATACTATTGGGCACCGATTTCGACCATCGTGGTTGTGCAATCCACCATCCCTCCGCTGATGCTGGGTTGGCAGCGATTTGTGGGTACGGCGCTGGGGGCGGTGGTGGGCGTGGCGCTCGCCACGTTCTTCAGTCCGAGTGCGCTAGTCTATGGTCTGGGAATCCTTTTGTGCGGAATGCTGGCGTGGTTATTACGCGTCGGAGGCGCCTACCGTTTTGCCGCAATTACGCTGAGCATCATTTTGCTGATTCCGCGGACGCGCGCTCCATGGCTCGTCGGATGGCACCGGTTTCTGGAAGTATCGCTGGGAATTGCGGTAGCGCTGGTGCTGACGATAGTGTGGCCGCGACCGACAAGCAAGGGGTAACATCAGATCATTAGGAGTATGGAATACATGTTCAGCTCGCGGGTGCAAGGCACCGGGAACGAATTTGATTAGACTTCGCCTTTTCTCTTTTTTCTTGCTTACAACGGTTGCGCTGACCTTTCCATCGTCAGCATTAGCATCTCCGCGAAGCCATGGTTCAGAGCCGTGCCCTGCCGCGGTCGGCACTACTGGCAGCATTTCTGCCGGCACTTCGATTGAGTCTCCAAAGGAGTTAGTTAGTCGTAATGGGCGTTTGCAGGTCAGTCTCCGACTGCGCAATTCTCTCGATTCCACGGGGCATATGCAGTATTGCTACATCGATGAGCAGGGTAATCGTTCGCCGACCTTGCGCCTGCGGCCCGGTGATTTGCTGGTCTTAAAGCTCAAGAACGAGATCTCTCTTCCATCCATGACGGAGCATCCGCACCGAGTAGTTCGGCCTAATTGCACATCCGTCTTGATGACAAGGGATGCGACCAACCTCCATTTCCACGGCCTAGCTATCTCTCCAACCTGCCATTCCGACGATTCCCTGCATATCTCGATTCCACCTTCCAAAGCTTTCGTGTACCGCGTCCGCATTCCCAGCAATCAGCCACCCGGACTGTATTGGTACCATCCGCATCCTCACGGGCACAGCGAAGAGCAAGTGCTTGGCGGAGCATCGGGGGCTCTGATCGTCGAGGGAATTGCAACCGCGAATCCGGTCGCCGCCGGGCTTCCCGAAAGAGTCCTGGTCATTCGCGATCAGGTCATCCGCGATCAGAGGCTTCGCGATCAGCAGCTCGAGTCTTCGGCACGCGCCGCCTCGGACCACGATCCCAGTCGTCCAGCGAAGGACCTTTCCGTCAATTTCATCCCCGTTCCGTATCCTGAATATCCGGTTGCAACCATCAAAACGCGGCCGCTCACGCGCGAACTCTGGCGGGTGCTCAATGCCTCCGCCGACACGTATGTGAACCTGGGTGTGTTGTTTAACGGAGAGTGGCAAGGAAAGGGATTGGCTGCGGTGCATGGGAACTGGCAACCCTTAGGTCTGGTGGCTGTGGATGGCGCGCCGATCTCGGACGGGAACTCATCGACGGGAAAGGTTCTCTGGAAAACCGAAATACTCATTCCCCCCGGTGGTCGCGCGGAATTCGTCTTCCAGACTCCTCCCGAGGGAATCCAAGCCGAGTTGCTCACGGCAGGGGCAGACACGAATCCTCCCGCCGATGAAGACAATGACACTTCCCCTTCGACGGATTCCGGCTCGTCCATTGCCGACACCGTTCCCGACAGTGACGACTACACCCCTCCGCGACCGTTGGCCAGAATCGTCTCTTCCCGCGTCGCCGTCGAGCCACCCACCTTGACCGAAGCCGCGCCCCCTGCAAGTCTGAATCAAATTGCGGCTCTCGCCACCGTTTCGCCGGTGCGCCAACGGAAGCTCTACTTTTCTGAGAAGGTGATGGACCCTAAGCACCCAGATACGTCCACGGCTTTCTATCTCACCGAGGAGGACCACACCCCAAAGGCGTTCGATCCCGCTGTGATGGCTCCGGATATCGTCGTTCACCAGGGCGATGTCGAGGATTGGACGATTGAGAATCGCTCCCAGGAATCGCACGCCTTCCATATCCACCAGCTCCATTTCTTGTTACTCGAGCGCGACGGCGATCCAGCCAGCGAGCGCTATCTTCTAGATACGGTCGATGTGCCCTATTGGGATGGCAGGTCCACACAGTTCCCCAGTGTGAAGCTGCGCATGGATTTCCGCGACTCTAACATTGTCGGGACCTTTCCCTATCACTGCCATATCCTGCAGCATGTGGACGGGGGAATGATGGGTGTTATCGAGGTGCGACCGCCAACGGCAAACTGAAGGCAAAGGAGCCATATCTTCCGCAATGCCGTGAGATCATTGTCCGTATGCTCGAGGATGTCAAGGGACAATATTGCCTTTCGCAGCGCTCAGTTGTGCAGTTCTTACCTGCATCGTCCTGTCCGTTGTGCTCACAACGGGACTTGACAGTGGCACCTAACTGCGGCAGCTCCTACTCCGGCTCGCATTGGTAACTCCGGCTCTGCTCTACAGCTCCAACTCTCGCACCTATATTCGCTGCGCTCAGCGTAACCTACAACCGCCGCAAGCGGACGCCTCTTCTGGTTCGATAGCAGTTCGGAACGACGGTGGCAACCCGCGTGAGCGCTTGCGGGCAAACGGCTCAGGCCTGGAAGCGGAATTCGGCGAGATCCGAAGAGTCAGCGGCCTTGCGGAAACTCTCCGGCAAGAACCACACGAGGTCGGTTGCGAGAAGGGAATTTTCTCCTAGAGAGATTCGGAGGCAATATCGCCGGCAATTTGCGCGGTCTGAGTGCGGATCGCAGATCAAATCGGTGCACTTCATATGAAAATCTTGTCTCACTAGGCAAGCAGGCAAGCCGCGTGTATATATGATACGTGCCGTTTTGAAGTCAAAAAGCGGATTCTGAATGAGTACTTTGAGTATGGGATTGCAACGCCGTGAAAGTCGCTCTGTGTGGACATTCTTGCCTTTTGTCGCACTCGCTTTTGCAGTGCTCGCGTGCATCGCGCTCTCTATCGTGCTCACGACCGGATTTAATAGCAGCAGCAAGTTCACGCAACTCTTGCTCCGGCTCGCCTTGGTAACGCCGCCTTTAATCTGGGTTCTCCGACAACGCGGCAGAGAGGAGACTCAACCACTTAGAAAACTATCGCTCGTTCCGTTTTTTTTGATCTATGTTGTTGTCGTGATGCCGCTAAGCTGGTATTTGCGGGACGGGATATATCAGGGGGATGAAAGTTCGTATCGCTTCCAGGCCAGAATCTTTCGGTCGCTTCATGCTTATGCCCCGGCCCCACCGCCCGAAGTTGAACGACAGTTCACCTTTGGGACTGATGTCATATTCGAGGGCCGGTGGTTTGGCGCATTCCCGCCTGGCTGGCCTGCTGTACTAGCAACACTTGGGTGGATACTGCCAGAATGGCTCGTCTCACCGGCACTCGGCTTAGTTCTACTCTGGCTGGTCTACAAGATTGCCAAGCGGCTTTATGACGATCGAATCGCTTCTATCTCTGTGGGTTTCATGGCGTGCTCGCCTTTCTTTCTTTTCCTCTCGCTCGGATATTATTCCCACATTGCTAACGCTGTATTGGTCGCTCTTGCTGCTCTTTTGTTACTGAACGCCGTTGAGACTCGCCGAACTCGCGACTTAGCGCTCAGCTGTGCCTCGCTGGGCGCCGCATTCTTGATTCGGCCTTTTACTGCGGTTTGCTTGGGCTTCGTATGGGCTTCCGTGGTGGCGTGGAACGTCTGGCATAGCAGGATAAGACTCTACAAAGCTCTGCTGATTAGCAGTTTTGTCGGGGTCATTGCCTTATCTTTATTCGCATACGACAATGCGGTGTTGACTGGTCATTTCTGGAAACTTCCCTACGCTGTTTACTTTAGTTCCAATATGCCGCAGCAGTTACAGTTTACTTTTGCTAACCTGCTGCACAATATACGTACTTTTACCCTGAAGGGCTTAGCACGCACGGAACTGGATGGCGTTCCGTTTGTTCTTGCGCTGGCTGTCTATGCGGTTGTGAAGGAAAGGACAGAACGATCTTGGTTGCTTGCCATGGTGCCGCTTAGTCTGATTATTGGCCACATGTTTGTTGTCACTGAAAGCGCCGATTCCTTTGTTGGAGAACGATACTACTTTGAGGCGTACTTTGTGGTCACGACCCTGGCGGCTGTTGGATGGGTACGGCTTTGCCAGCAATGGAAGCCATCGCGATTGTCCATCCGGGCCGTTCTACTAGCAGCAACGTGTTTGACACTCTATAACTACGTGTACATTGCTCACGCGGCGATCAACTACCGGGGAAGGTTCGCGGCCGTGTATGAACGTGCTGAGCAGCTACCAGGAGCGAAACTGCTCGTCTTCATGGAGAGGGGCACCTTCTTCTTCGAAGGGCATCGCCACCCTGTCGGCATCTACAATCCGAATTCATATGGGTGGCAGGATTCACGCGTCTTGTTTGCTCTGGATCCGGGAAATGACCAAGTTCGCAACTTCACGGCCGCTGTCATGCATCGCCCCGTGTGGTTTGTTCTGACATACGACCCTCAGACAAGGGGTGTGGTTGTAAAGCAACAGACAGGACCGAACTCCGAGTGACCACAAAGAGTAAACCGACCGTCTTGCCTTTCCGTCGCGCAATCGATCCGGTATGAGCCTTGGATTCTGTTCGGCGGTTTGTTTCTGATCCTAGCCATCGTCTCGCAGGTAGGGCCCGGTCGGCGGCCATGGGGAAACTGGCTCCGTTCGGTGCTGGTCTTCGGAGCCAGCCAAGCTCCCGGCAACTCCGGGCATGGTTAGCGTGAGCGCGACCCGCTGCAGGCGTAGCTATGCCCGCTGTCTTCACTGAGACCGCTCAGTTGAAAAGCCGTGGTACGCTGCTAAGTGACGGGGCGCCATCTGGCTAGCTGAAACGGTTATGTCATCCGAATCCACGGGGCGAGGAAATCTCGAGTGAGAGTGTTGTGGGTCAAGGCAGGCAAGCTCCTCCCTGTCGATACTGGCGGCAAAATTCGCTCCTTCAATATCCTGCGGCGGCTCTCGAGAGACCATGAGCTCACGCTGATTTCTTACTACGGCGGCGTGCGCGATCCCGACTACGAGGCGGCTCTTCCCAAACAATTTCCCCAATCGCAAATCGTCTATACTGCCGCTGCCGATTCTGACGGGTTTCGAGGGCTGCTGGACTACCTGTACCGGTTGCCGCGATCGGCGCCCTATTCTGTGTCCAAGTTCACGCATCCGGCAGTTCGCAGGCTGGTTGCGAGACAGCTTTTGGGCGGGCAGTTCGACGTAGCGATCTGCGATTTTCTGGCCGCCTCTTTGAACTTTCCCGTTAAGTTGCCGATAGCCTGCGTGCTTTTTCAGCACAATGTGGAGAGCTCACTATGGCGGCGCATGGCGACGACCGAGTCGCATCCGCTCAGGAAACTGGCCTACGCCCTCGAGTCCGCGAGAATGTCGCGTTACGAACGGCGCACGCTGGGCCGGTTTCACCACATCATCGCGGTTTCGGAAAACGACCGCCAACAGATGCTGAAGATGGAACCAGCGTGCGAGATCACGGTGGTCCCAACTGGCGTCGATACACAGCAGTTCCCGGTCGCGCCCCCGTCGTCGGCCTCGCCTCCTCGGATCGTGTTCACCGGTTCGATGGATTGGGAACCGAACGTCGATGCGGTGGAGTATTTCTGTGGGCAGATCTGGCCGCGCATTCTGGCGAAGTTTCCGGACGCAATTTTCCAGATTGTAGGACGGAATCCGTTCGCGAAAGTCCAGCGACTTGCTTCGCCGTCGGTGCAGGTAACGGGAACCGTGCCGTCGGTTACGGATTATCTGCGGAATGCAACCGTGGTGGTGGTGCCGTTGCGCATCGGTGGCGGAACGCGGCTCAAGATCTATGAAGCGATGGCGTTGGGCAAAGCGCTGGTCTCGACCTCCATCGGAGCCGAGGGCCTCAGCTTCGAGAACGGCCGCGATCTCCTGCTCGCGGACGATGCCTCCTCGTTTGCCGACGCCATTCTTCTTCTTCTTCGCGATGCCCAGGTGCGAAGAAAGTTCGAGCAGGCTGCGGTACAACTGGCCGCGCAGTTTGACTGGTCGGTGGTTGCCGGTCAGTTTGCCGAAGTGCTGCAAAGGATCGGCTCGGGTATCTCCACGGGGTCGCGGTAAATGAACAGCCCTCGGATAGGTTGACAACCTGAGTTTCCCGCGAGAGCATGAAAAAATACTGGCAGTTCTCAAGTATTAACAATCGTTGAATCTCAAAGTTGAATTTAAGAGCTGCATATCAAAGCTGAATTTCAGGGCTTCGACAACCATCGATGACGACAGACCTTCTCGGATATGGAATTGGTGTAGTGGTGGTGTGGTTGGTGGCGATGCGGCTTCGTTCCGTTACCGCCCGGCAATCGCTCTACCTGGTTGCCAGCTGGCTCTTCTACTTCAGCTGGGGATCGTGGTTGATCGTCGTGCTGCTGTTCAGCTCGCTGATGAACTACGCCTTGGGCGAGTGGCTGAAAAAGCGAATTACCGCCGGGCGGCTGTGGACCGGAATTATTTTCAATCTGGCGCTGCTGAGTGTTTTCAAATACCTGCCCTTGCTCGGCACCGTCGCGCCTTCCGGTTCACCGCTGGCGCTGCTCAAACGAATGATTTTTCCCCTGGGAGTTTCCTTCTGGACGTTCCAGGCTCTGAGTTATTTGTTGGAGCTGTACCGCGAAGAAGAGTTGAATCCGACCTTGCTGGAGTTTTGCCTGTACATGGCGTTTTGGCCGACGGTGCTGCAGGGCCCGATCTGCCGGATGTCGAGCATGCTGCCGCAATTCCGCCAGGATTGGTGCGTAACCGATGACGATCTGAAGACCGGAGTGCGCCGCGTTTCGATCGGCATTCTCATGGCGGTTATCGCCGGGGTCATGAGCGGCGGGCTGTACACGGGAGCGGGCGTTGACGCAATTTTCGACCACGCGTTTATGAGCAATGGCGCGGGACGCTTGAGCGGAATCGATGTCTGGTGCCTGATTATCGGTTACGCATTCCAGCTGTACTTCAGCTTCTGCGGTTGGTGTCACATCGTGATTGGAGCGGCGCGCCTGTTCGGGATTCAGCTGCAGGAGAACTTTAACCGTCCCTATCTGTCGACCACGATATCCGTCTTCTGGACGCGTTGGCATATGTCGCTGTCATTCTGGATTCGCGACTTTCTTTTTCTGCCGCTGGCGACCTTTCGGCGGGAAGTGTGGTGGCGCAACTTGTCGCTGGTGATCGCTATGTTTGTTTTCGGAGTGTGGCACAAGGGAACCTTCCTGCTCATGATGTGGGGCACGTACCACGGGATTTTGCTGGTCCTGCACCGGCAATGGCAGGAATTTCGAAAGCGGATGGGATTTGAATGGTCCGGAGCCTTAGCTGCGGGAATCTCGTGGTGGCTGACGTTTTCCGCGGTATGCATCGGCTACATTTTCTTTCGCTCGGAGAGCATTCGGCAGGCATTCGCCATGCTGAAGGCGATAGCATCGCCACGAACTTACCGGCATCTGACTCTGGACCACAGCTTCTACGTTATGACGCTGCTGGCGGCGGCCGGGTACTTCGCGGTCATCGGAGGCGGCGGACTACTCGATCGCCTGGGAGAGTGGACAGACAGAACCTCGGGCGCGAAGCGAATCCTGCTTGGGCGTTTGGCGCGCGAACGCTGGGTGTGGATTACTCCGGTGGTTCTCGTCCTGGCGCTCTACTTGAGCGTGATCTTCCAGCCGGGACAGGCTGAAACCGGCCCCGTTATGTACGCTCTTTTCTAGTTTAGCTTTGTTCTTGCCCGCAGCCGGAGAATTACCTCGGTGATTACTGGCAAGGTGTAAGAAGCAAAAGCGCTATGCTAGCATGCAGTAAGGTTTGGAGCGGACAAGTGAGGTTCATCCGTTTGTGCCACTAACAAGAAATGACCAGACAGTGGAGAGTCGGCAGACGCCCACGACGCAGTACAAATCCCTTCTCGAATACTTTGCCGTTCGCCTTTGCGTCGCCGTGACTTTGGCCGCGATTCTGCTGGTCGCGGTTGAGCTTTATTCGTATAAGCGTTACCTTCCCGCGACGCGAGACGCGATGGAACCCGCGGTCAAGTTGGACTCGGGCGAGAGCCAGAGCGCCGCCGAGCGCGAGTACTGGAGGGAATTCGAACTGGCCAACAAAGTGATTTACCACCAGTACGTGCTCTGGCGCCGGGCTCCTTATCAGGGCGAAATGCTTTCCATTAATCAGGAGGGCGTCCGCCGCACACTCCACGCGCAATGCGATGACCAGACGTTCACGATATGGATGTTCGGCGACTCGGTGATGTGGGGGGCGGGCGCGCCGGACGGAGAAAACATCCCCTCATTCGTAGCGCGAGACTACGAAAAAACGGGCAGGCCGGTCTGCATCGTGAACTATGCCGAAAAGGGTTGGTCCAACACGCAGGAAATGGTCGGGCTGATTGAGCAACTCAAACACGCCGCTCGCAAGCCGGATATCGTGCTTTTTTACGACGGGGGCACTGAGGCATTTGCCGCTTATCAGAGCGGCCGAGCTGACGTGCACAGCAACTTCAACTCATTCAAGAATTTTCTGGACAACTGGGGCGCCTCGCAGAAAGCGAGCTTTTCCTACTTCCGCCAGACCAACACCTATCGTCTGCTGGAGAGGATTGCCGTGAAAGCGCCGTTTCACCGCAAGGACGAGGGACCTGCGGCAAGGCTGGATACGGAGACGCTTTCTACCGCGGTGCTCGAAAATTACATTCAGAACATGGACATCGTGAACTTGCTGGCGAAGCAGTACAGCTTCCGCGCAATCTTCGCCTGGTATCCCAATATGGCGGTCGGGCATAAGGAACTGACGCCCTCCGAGCAACAAGTGTTGCGCATGGAATATCAGAAGTTCCCGGACCTGGGGTTGATGTACCAGGCGGTCTACAAGAGGGGTCGCGAAGTGAAGCGCCCGGATTTTTATTATCTCGGGGACCTTCTGGACGACCAGAAGAGTTCTCTCTATGTGGGTATCTCACACCTGAAGCCAGAAGGCGACCAGATTGTCGCCGACCGGCTCTTCGATATCCTGGAACATCCGGTGGGCGCGAATCCGGTCAACGCTTCCGATCCGGCGATGAGCATTCGTGGTAAACAGCGGTTCGATTCAAATAAACCCGTTCAAACCAATTCCAGGTGACTCATGGCTCCGCCGCAGCAACAGAGAAGCTTGATCAGCGGTTTTTTCCGTTCCCTGCTGGCCAATCCCGGCAGCCCGTCCCTCGAACTCGGTGAACAATCGCTGAGTTATGAGCAACTCTGGAATTATGCCGGGCGAATCACGGCTTGCCTCAAGGACACTCTGGATCCCTCCGAGAAGGTGGTTGCCGTACTGGCCGATCGAAGTATTGGTGCGTACGGCGGGATTCTGGGGGTGCTGGGCAGCGGAAGAGGCTATGTTCCACTCAATCCCAAGTTTCCTCCGGAGAGGACGCTGATCATGCTGCGAGCGTCCGGCTGCAAGACGCTGGTGGTCGGACAGGAGTGCGCGGCTACGCTGGAGGCATTGCTATCGCGTCTGGACGAAAGTTTGGACAAACCGCTGACCCTCATCATCCCCGATTCCGGCTGGGAACCAGCGAGCAAACCTCTGTCAGCCCAACTTCTGTCACCCCACCGTGTCATCTTGGCACGACGGTTGTCGAAAATAGCGGATCCGCGCGACCCCATGGTCGACGGAAGCGATACGGCATATCTGCTGTTTACTTCGGGCAGCACAGGGGTGCCAAAAGGAGTGGCCGTCAGCCAATCGAATGCGGTCGCCTACATGGAGTACGCCGCGAAGCGCTTTGGCATGCACGGCGGAGATCGCTGTTCGCAGAACTTCGATCTGACTTTCGATCTCAGCGTGCATGACCTGTTTACCTGCTGGGATGGCGGGGCGACGCTTTGCCCCTATACCGAGCAGACACTCACTCCCGCGACTTTGGTGGACGAGAAGGAGCTGACGTGCTGGTTCTCGGTGCCTTCGGTGGCCATGTTCGCGTCGAAGCTGGGGTTATTGGAGCCCGGAGCATTCCCCAGTTTGCGTTGGAGCCTCTTTTGTGGCGAAGCGCTTTCTGCGAGCCTGGCGGCGTCGTGGCAACAGGCGGCGAATAATTCTGTCCTGGAAAACCTCTACGGGCCGACCGAGGCGACCATCGCCATCACGTACTACCGCTGGGATTCGGCAACTTCGCCCGCGGAGTGCGTGCGCGGGTTGGTGCCCATCGGCTGGCCATTTGACGGGCAACAAGTATGCGCTGTGAACGAGGATCTCGTGCCGGTGCCGCCCGGCGAAAGCGGCGAGCTCTGCCTCGGCGGATCGCAGGTAACCCGCGGGTACTTGAATGATCCTGAAAAGACGGCAAAAAGTTTCGTGCGTTTAAAGAACACCGGGGACCAAGTCTGGTACCGCACCGGGGACCTGGTCCGGCAAGATGCACGCGGATGCCTGTTCTACCTTGGCCGCCGCGATTTTCAAATCAAGGTCAACGGGTATCGCGTGGAGTTGCAGGAGATTGACCTGGTGTTGCGGGAAGCGGCCCGCACCGAATTGGCGGTTGCGATCCCGTGGCCGTTGTCGGAGGGTTCAGCCTCCGGTATTGTCGGGGTGCTGTCGGGATCGGATCCAGCACAGGATGAGCAAATCATAGCCGCTTGTGAAACCAGACTGCCGCGTTACATGGTTCCCAACCGTATTTACCACTTCCCGCAGATTCCGTTGAACGTGAACGGTAAAATTGATCGTGGAAAAATCACGGAGATGCTGGCCAACTGGGGGCAATGAAGGAATTGCAGATGAAGAGTGCGCGTGAGGGTCTAAAGTCGGTGGTGCTGTCACAAACCTGGCTCATGCCTGTTTTCAAAACGGTGGGCAGGGCCCGCTGCCGAGCATGGGATCTGGTTCATGACGTGGACACATGTGGCGAGATTCCGCTACTGGATCTGGATTTCGAGAGTGAGCACAAGACTCCGGGTCTTGAGTACCAATCCCACCATCCCGCAATTATCCGTGCTGGACTGATGTCGCTGAATATCCGGCACCAAGACTACGCCTTTGTCGATTTTGGCTGCGGCAAGGGGCGGGTGCTGCTGGTTGCGTCGGAGTTCCCGTTTCGGAAGATCACCGGCATAGAGTTCGCGCCGCAGTTGGCCGAGACCGCAAGGCAAAATCTGAAAACCTACCGCGCCAGGAACCAGAAATGCTTTGACATGGAAGCCATAACTGTAGACGCCACCGAGTACGAACTGGCGGATGAACCCCAGGTGTTGTATTTTTACAGTCCGTTCGCGCGTAGCGTCATGGATGGGATTGTGCACAACATTGAGGACTCCCTGAAAAAATCGCCGCGCGACTTGCTGGTATTGTTTTCCGGGGTTCTCGGCATGCGGGATAGTGCCTTTGGGTCGCGGCCACAGTATGAGCGCTTGCAACGAGGGCGCCATATTGACATCTACCGCCATCGTTCCCCATGATGGTCGCGCGGGTTCTGATCTAGTTGTGCCTACCGGCAGCGACGCCCGGCGGCAGCACCATTTCCAGTCGTTGTCCGGATTCGCGGGCGTTCGCTGGCGTCCTCTGGCGGTTGATGAAGTGCGGCGGTGAGACTGGCGTCTGAGAACGGCAACCCTGGCTGAGTCTGGAGATACGATTTATGCGAGTCCTCGATTTAGGTTGCGGACCAGGGCGCGACCTGGCTTCGTGGGGCGTCGTCGCTTCGGATGAAGTCACGGGACTCGACATCGACGCCAGCAGCCTGGCGATCGCCAAGGTGAGATTTCCCGACCGAACCTATCTGCAAGGTGCCGGGGAATGCCTGCCCTTCGAGAATGAAAGTTTCGATCGCGTAATTTGCGGCGTCGCTCTCCCCTACATGAACATTCCGAAAGTGCTCGCGGAGATTCACCGCAGCCTCGTTCCTGGCGGCGGTTTATCGCTAAGCCTGCATCTGCCAAGTTTCACGATGACCGAACTCCTCCACCATGCGCTGCCGAAACCAATCCCGGCGCTCTTTCGGCTGTACGTCATAGCAAATGGGCTATGGTTCCACTGCACCGGCAGGACTGTCGGGTTTCTGAGGGGCAGGACAGAATCGTTTCAGACCGAGCGCGGAATGAGGATCGCGTTAAGTCGTGCAGGATTCGTCAATTTTGCATTTAGCCGGGCACCTGGGCCGGTCGGCGAAACGTTTACGGTGGAAGCAAGAAAATCGAAAGTTGCAGCTCACGGGTGAGGACTTCGCGGGGGCTAGGCGGAAGCTCTCATGTCCGGGGACCCTTCTCTTTGCCGGCCAGCTTGCGGACGGCTTTCTCCATGAATGGGGGCAGCTTACGGACAACTCGACGGCCAATTCCCTCGACCCGTTCGCGCAGGTCGTGGCGGCGCAGCCAGGTACGGTCCAAGCGATAACGGAGAACGGGGACCACGGTGCCACCGAAGCGCAGCAGGAATTGGTGCGAGCCTCCCAGGGAATGGCGACGAAGCCCATGGCGGCAAGCCCATTCGATTCCCCTCCACTGCAGCAAGTCATTCGGCTTGAGGTGAATGAACTCGTCGAGTGAACTGTTCGCGGAGGATTCAAACAACCCACCCGGGAAAAATCGGAAGCTGTTAATGGCAACCGGTTTTCCCCCTACGCGCGCCACAAGACGAAGGCGGTTTCCCGTAAGACTGGCGGCCTTTGCAAAGACCTCGAAACTCACTTTACGATTGTGAATTGTTTTTCGTTCCGTTTCGCGCCAGGCAGAGTAAACCGTATAAGAATCGGCAATGTCCTGGGGGGTCGTGACCTCGGAGATCACAACCCCGTTCTTCTCGGCAAAACGGATGTTCCGGCGCCGGTCCTTGGCAAATTGCTTGAACAGAGTGTCAGCGCCCAGGGTGAGATCAAGCACCACGTTTCCCTGCAGCTCCTGGCACTGGAAGCCGTGTGCTGAAAAAGGCGGAAGCTTGAGGGAAGACCAGGTGTAAACGCTGACCAGTTCCGCCGACGAGGCCTCAGCCAACAGCCCCTGTGCCAGCGTCTCCAGGGTGGCCGCGGTGTCTGCCGCTGGATCAACGCTAATCTGCGGCCGGGCGGACAGTCCACACATTACATGCTTGCCCGCGTGCAGCCCCGTGAGGACTCCAGTAACCCGGTCGTTCTCCAGCGCCAGAACGGCGAAGCGCGGTTTGCCCGCCCAAAGCGGTTCGAGGAAATACTCCGGGGCTTCATAGTGAGATGGGAACTCCACGCGAGCCAGGTAATCGCGCCATGCCTTCTCCAGGTCAGGCGAGGGAAAATCCCGGAGAATCTTGAAGTTCATAGCTTGCATAATACAAGGTCGATCTGTCACATGTGTCATTGGGGATATACGTAATGGGAGCCAGACTGCACGGCGGCAACAGATTTAGTTCTTGACTGGCTTGCCAAACTTCTCGGCGGTAGCAAACATCAGGCGCACCGTGTCCATATCCTTCGCCTGCACCTTGCTGGCGGGAACCTTGCGGCCGGCGATCCTTTGAAGTTCCAGGAAGATCTCGATCAGCGCGAAAGAGTCGACTAAACCGGAAGAGACCAGCGGCGTGTCCTCGGTGATCTCACTCTTACCCTTGATCACCTTTTCGGCGATGTAGCCGGCTAATTCCTTCATCATTTCGCTGCTGTCTGCGACCTGCTCAACTCCCATGATTGACTTTCCCCAGGGTTCTACTTGCTTTCACTCCACCATCTTTCAATTTGATCTTTGCAAATTCTAATTCGCCCTCTCCTTCGCGTTACGGCGTCGATTGCTTCGGATGAGCGGAAAGGAAGAGCCAGCGTGCCGTGTTGTCCTTCACCTCCCAGGTGTGCGCGACACCCGGTTCCCAAATGAACTGCACTTCAATATTTTGGCCCTCGGGGGCTACGCAGCCGGCGGCAATGTTACCCGTCATGCCCGTCATACCCGGAGTCGGCGCATCGTTCGCGTTGTTGGGTACCCCACTCGCACACAAAGTCGCCGCGGTTTGCAGCGTAGTACAGCTATTCTGTTGCGCCCAGTAGTTGAAAGTGTCATCGACCGTGTCCAGGTAGAAAGTAACGCCAGCGTACCCGGTCTTGCCGTAGCCGCAGGGCCACAAGTTTTCATCGAGCGTGCCGTGCCACTCCTGAACGGAAATTGGCGCGAGCGCATTGCCCGGCGCGAGCACCGGCGGCGGAGCAGCCTGCTGACCCTCCATCTGGCCTGAAGTGGGAGCAATCGCCGCCACCAGATCGGAGATTTCGACACCGACCCGCTCCGCCATTTGCGCACCCGAGGACATGCCGGTAACGTAAATGGCGTTGGGATTGACGTTGTACTGAGCTGTCAGATTAACGATGAGCTGTCGCAAGAAGCCAGCATCGTCAGGGCAAGCGGTTGCGGGTGGTGCGGTACACGTCCCTGACTCGGCCGGGGTAAATGCTGCGTCCATGAAATACGCGTTCCAGTTCCACTGACCGTACGCCGCGTTATAGGTGGAAGCCGGTTGAACCACGATAAAACCGTACTGTTGGGCGACGGATTGCCAGCCCCACTCAGTCAGTGTACTGGGATTACTTGGCGGAATCATGAACTTCGTTCCGTGCAGCATCAGGAGCATGGACGGATTCGCGGGGAGATTCACTGGCAGATAAACCTGGTAATAACGCGTGATGCCATCCCAAATCATCGTGGAATTAATGAATGTTCCGTTCGACACCGCTTGGCTCAATACGCCTGAGGTGCTGGTGGTGAATGATTTGTTACCTCTATAGACCGCTGTAATCGAATCGGTGCCGAGAGGTAAAATTGAGGTCGTGTAGCTGGCTATACCGCCGGAAAGCGATCGAGGTCCTAGGTTCGCGCTCCCATTGTAAAACGCCACAGTGCCGGTGACCGTACCGCTGAACTCCGGTGCCACGCTCGCCGTAAAGGTCACAGGGTACCCATCAGCTGATGGATTCTGCGAAGAAACCAAAGTGGTCGTTGTCGCTGCTTGGTTCACCACCTGGCTCGCCACGTTCGACGTGCTGGTCTTGAAGGTCGAGTCACCGCCGTACACCGCCTTGACGTTGTCCGGGCTGCCCGTTGTCAGCGTCGAGATCGTAAAAGAGGCCAAGCCACCACTTAACGCCCCCGTTCCCAGTACGGTCGCTCCCTGCTCGAAAGTGACGGTTTCGCCATCCGGCGGCGCAGGAGTGACCACCGCGGTAAAGGTCACCGGCTGCCCATACATGGATGGATTCAGCGAAGACGAAAGCGTAGTCGTGGTCGCGGTCAACGCCGCGCTCAGACTGGAAGCGGCGCTCAGCAATAAAACGATCAGTATTGTTGTGGCTTTCATAACAGGTTCTAACCCCCTTGGCAAAGTCAGCCCGGTCTCAGTTTCTTGAACACCTTGTCAATTTGTGCGCTTCGGGAAATCTATTCACTTAACCGATTTGGACTCGAGTATCAGTCTGCAGGGGATACCGACTGCTTGAGCGCAGCATACCATTCCCAGTGCGATTGTCAATACCACGGAATTCCGGTGACGTCTTCGTTGCGAGTTCTCAATCCGATTCGAGATGACTCGGCACCCAGGAATTCTCGATGCGGTGTAACCTGACGCGGAACTTATGTGCACTCTGTTGCACATCGGGTATTTTCCCGATGAGCCCACCCCTGGTGAGTTGCAGGGCAGCCCTGAGATTTGTGTAACCTACCCGACCCGATCTCAGGGTGATATCACGTTGATATTGATTGCGCTTGACTTGCACCGTCCACTTCTGCACGCTGGGATAACCGGGCTGCTGGCTGCTGAGTTCCCTCGACACTGTGGACGGCATGGCCTATCCCTTTGGAAACGAAAGTGCTTGAATGGAAGAAGAGCTACCCCTAATGGCAGAGGCATTCAGGACATCTGTCTATGCGATCAAAAGGGAAGCTGAGCACGCCCGCCTAGACTCCAGAGCTCTCAAGACTTTGGGGAAGCGCGCGGGAACAGCCACTTCAATATTCTAGTGAGGAAGTCCAGATATGTTCACACTGCGTGGAATAGGCTCGCTGTTTACACTTATTCTCCTGACTGCTTTTTCGTCGTCTGCGCAACAAGTCTACATCTCGAATGAACCCAAAGGCATCCTTCAGCTCCTTAATCTGAGCAACACCCCCCCGCAGCTCACTACCCTGTACACGATCGGGGCGAAACCCGACGACTTGATCCTAAACTCGGCGGGGCAACTCATTTACTCGGTGCCATCTACCGGAGTCAACTTGTACGATCCGACGACCGGACAAAACACCGTCTTGGTGAGCGGCCTGAAGTACGCTCGCGATTTGGCAATCGAACCGGGCGGGCTGACGATGCTGATCGCTGTCTACAGTCCGGGTGAGATCGTCCGCTACAACTTTGCCACTGGGGCGACCACCGTACTGGTCAAGAAACTCGGGACCTGCGATGGCATTGCCTACGACCCGTATGGAAACCTCTACGCAGTTGCCAATCACAACACCATCGTCCAAATCGACCCTGTCACTGGAGCGATTCTGAATACCTTGGTCCTCGAGCCCCATCACGGAATAAACGGGGGAGATGGGCTAACCTACGACAGCTACTCAGGTAGCTTGTGGGCAACCCATTGCGGAACTACCGGACTTGGTGTGCTGCAGATACCTGTAACCGCAGCGGGCTTGGGGTCGAGTTTCTCGTTATATCTAACCCCGGCGCTCAAGAAATCGGGCTCTGCTCCGGATGGCATCAAATCGGATGGCAACGGCAACCTCTACATCGGTGCGATCTGGACTGTGGCGGTTTATAACATCCCGACCAACACCATCACCCAGAATGTTGTGGTACAGGGCGCGGATGGAGTTTCTCTCGTGCCGGGGACGTACTGAGTTGGAATCTGCTTTGTCCGCCGCGACGGAGAAGTCAAACTGAGGCGGGGAAAACGATAAGCCTTTACCTGTGGCGTTGGGGTGTGCCTTCTTCCCGCCGGCAGCGCCCGCGGCCAGTCTATGTCTTGGGACTGACTGCAGAAGATTCGCCCGGCGTAGTAATGTCTTCCAGCAGCGGCGAGAACCTGTACCCAACAAGCGGGTCCGGTGGTTCTTCTGGATCAGCGCGTACGACGTTCCAACCAGGAAATTTCGCTTCGACCGGGTCCAACCAGTGAACAACCGAGTTGCATCAGATTAAAGGCGTTCACGTACAATTCGTGAATGACGGGTCCGAAGGGGGACGCGCGCCACCGCTCCCCGAGAACGGGAACCGCGCGGGCAGAGTTGAAGTTCAATCGTCCCCTGTGAGCGGTTCGTAGACTTCAAATCAGAGTAAACTACTTTCCCGGGAAAGGAAGAGGTCGTATGCTTCGGCTGAAACTCGGGCTGTTGTTTGTTTCTGTCGTTTGCCTTGCGGTGATCGTTGTTGGCTGCGGAGGAAGCTCCAACAGCAATCTAGCTCCACCGTTCACGCTTTCACCCTCGCCCAGCAGCGTGACCATCGCGCAGGGTGGCCCAGGGACGAGCACCATCACCATCACCCCGCAGAGCGGTTTCAGTGGCAACGTCACTCTTTCCGCGTCCGGCTTGCCCACCGGGGTGACGGCAGCCTTCAATTCCAATCCTGCCACCACTACAAGTGTGCTGACCTTGACGGCTAGCGCCACGGCGGCCACGGGAACCGTGACGGTGACGATCACGGGCATGTCCGGTGCGATGACGAGTAGCACCACGCTCAGTCTCACCGTGACCGGGGCGGAAGCTGGGCAGATCAAGCACGTGGTGATCATTTTCCAGGAGAACCGTAGTCCTGATAACCTGTTTCATGACCCGGCGTTGATAGCAGCCGGCGCCGACATCGCCAGCCAGGGCTTAACCCCCACTGGGATGATTCCGCTTACGCCGGTCTCGCTGGCGGTTCCCTATGACCTCGGGCACAGTCACGGTGCGTTCGTCGGCGCCTGCGACTACAATTCCTCGACAAACACTTGCGCCATGGATGGCGGGGACAAGGTCGGGTGTTCTGGTCCGGGCTGCCCAACCAATGCCCCATACCAATACGTGCAAGCGTCCGATGTGCAGCCCTACTTCACGATGGCTGAGACGTACACTTTCGGCGACCGGATGTTTCAGACCAACGAGGGACCTAGTTTCCCGGCACATCAGTACATAATTTCGGGCGCGTCGGCAGTTTGCGTGCCCGGAAATTGTCCCGCGGGGATAACCAGCACCATTTTTGCTGCCAACAATCCGTCAAACAACGCCCGCTCCGACGGCACCTACTGGGCGGGATGCCTTGCGCCTCCCGGTTCTGAGATCGAGGCCATCGATACCGGCAACCCGGATCCGAGCACTCCAACAACCGTGATCACCCAACTGTGCTTTGAACATCCAACGCTGACGGACCTGCTGGATGCCGCCAGCCTCAGTTGGAAGTATTACACTCCAGGCGCAGGTTCGATCTGGACGGCGCCGGACGCGATCCAGCACATGTGCGTGCCTTCGCCGGCGTACCCATCCGATACCAGCGTGTGCAGCGGACCTGACTGGACTAACCCCGACCCTAATGTTGTGATCGAAGGATCGCGGAGCCAGATCATTCAGGACATCGCTAACGGACAACTTGCCGCCGTGAGCTGGGTAATTCCCCCTGGCCAGGCCTCGGATCACGCCGGCAACTCCATCGACACAGGACCATCATGGGTGGCGGCCATCGTGAATGCCGTTGGTCAGAGCCCGTATTGGGCGGACACGGCGATCATCGTTACGTGGGATGACTGGGGAGGGTGGTATGACCATGTGCCTCCGTCGCAAATTCGCAACTCGTATGAATACGGGCTGCGTGTGCCGCTGATCGTGATCTCACCCTACGCCAAGCCGGCCTACATCTCGCACGTGAATCACGACTTTGGCAGCATCTTGAAGTTTGTGGAGACGGTCTTCGACCTCGGGGAGATTGACCCGTCGATAGGCTATGCCGACTCGCGCTCGGACGATTTGTCGGATTGCTTCAACTTCAGCCAGTCGCCACTGGTGTTCGCGCCGATCCCGGCGGCGTTGAAGGCGGACTATTTCCTGAATGACAAATCGCCGCCGCTGCCGCCGGATAATTACTGAGGCATGGCCGCGGCGGTCTATATGTCCTGCTGCGGCTGAAAGACTTCTTCCGGAGCGGAAACCAAGCCGCTACCCGCTGGGGTGGAGCTGCCTTTCAGGGCAAGGTCACTGACGCGAAGCGCATGGTTCGTCAAAACTGCCCAGAGCAAGCCCAGTCCATACACGATGCCCGCGATGAGGAGTTGAAGCCCCAACTGGATGTAATTATGCGGGACGAACCAACGTTGCATCAGCAAAAGCACGGTCACCAGCGGTACACACAGCAGGAACGGCAAAGTGTAAGATTCACGGACAAACGTCCGCAGGCGAACATCCAGCTTCTTGCACAGATGCTGCGGCATGAAAAACAGCATGCTGCAGGTTAGCGGAATCGCGGTTCCCAATGCATCTCCGATAATCCCATAGGGGCGGACAAGGATGATGCTGAGGATCAGGTTGGAGATACCCTCGACCATGGTAACGATGGCCCAGGTTCCGTGTTTTGACATGCCAAACAGGATTCGGCCAGATGCTCCTTGTGCCCACCACAAGGTACAGCAAAGAATCATGATGACCAGGACGGGATAGCTGGCGGCGATATATTTTTTTCCCATCCATACCTCGATCACCGACTTCCCGAGGATGAGCAGGATGACGCAGATGGGAAAAATCGTGAAGGCACAGACACGGTTACCGACGAGAAATATCTTCCGCAGCTGGATCATTTCACCCCGGGCGTCCGATTGGCTGGACATGGGAACGAAGATCTGCGAAAGGGCCTTAATAACCATGCCCGCATAATCCACGATGCGGGCGCCAATATTGAAATAGGTAATCGCCGCCAGCGACATAAACGCGCCAATCACGATTTCATCGGTCTTGAACTTAAGCTGGGTGGCAATCATGATTGTGAACGTAACGCCGCTGTAGCCCGCTATATGGCGGAATGTGGCGCGATCAACATACTTGAATCCGAAGGGGACAGGGCAAAGGCGGAGAACGAAGAAGCCCCGCGAGATGGCCGCCAACAGCGGCAAAGTGACCGTGATCAGCGCGACCGTGAGAATTCCTTTTCCGTGGCGGAGAGCGATTACGATCAACACCGCTCGCAGCAGGTTCGCAATCACATTGGTCCAATTGAGAATGTGAAAGTTCTGCAAGCCTTCGAGAAACCCCCCGAAGATGCCGGCCGGGAACCCGATCGCTACGGAAGCACCAACCATCAGCAAAAGCCAGCGAGCGGTCGACAACAATTCGGGTGGAATGTGGAACATCCGATCCACTTGAGAAGCCATCACCAGTGTCACCAGCATGCTCACTACGCCAATGCAGCTATAGGTGAAAAGGCTGGTGTTGATCAGTTTGGCTAACTCTTCACGGTCTCCGGTGGCGGTAAACTTCGAGACATAACGAATGATGGAAGACCCGATGCCGAGATCGAACAGACCGTAGTATCCGGTGATGGATAAGATGAGAACCCAGATGCCGAACGCCGTGTCTCCGAGCCGATGCAATATAAAGGGGGAAAGAAGGAGACCGAGGACTACGTTGATTCCAAGAGAGAACCAACTGGAGCTGACGTTCTTGATGATTTGCCGCTTGTCGATTTTATGCATTCACGGGGACAGTCGTTCTTGCAAATTGATTTTGAAGCAACTCATGGCGACTAAAGTGGCTGACCCGTCTTAAGCCACGCCGGTACAGAGTTGCTGTCCAATTCAGGAGTCTGCAGTGGGTAGCCGAGAAAATTCATGAGGGGGGCCCAGGCTACTTCGATTTCCTCCACTGAATGCCCAGGCAGCGTTTCCTTCCATCCGCCGGACTTGGCGGCGCGGACAAATGGAATCTCCTGGCGGGTATTTTTGGTTCCGGTCCATTGGTCGGCTTGCTGTTTTTCGAGCTTGCGCATGCGATCCGCCGAGCTCCGTTCAACGGCGGCCCGCAGCCGTTCCGGCCCGGCCTGAATGCCCAGGAATTCGGCAATTTTGCCGGTTTCGCCGATAGGGTCCGAGAGCAGATCCTCGTAGCGAACCAACAGAAAAGCGGGGTTACCGTGGCGTGCGGCGATCCAGCTGGCCGCGTGTTCCCACCAGGACCCGTACGACGAGGTCTCACCCGCGATAAAGCGTTTCACGAACTGTTCCAGGGAAACATCCGGATCGATGTACCGTTTCTTCAGATCGAAGTGGTACTCGGAAACCGCGACGTCGCGCGGATCACGGACCAGGTAGATGACTTTCCGAAAACGTACGTCAAAGGGCTCGTGGCTCTTCAATATGCGTGGCCGAGACAGCTTCCGCAGGAACCGCTTGGATAAAACACCGGGCGCCGGAAGCAGCCGGTTGATATTGGCAAAACCCACGGTTTCGTTCGGGTACATCAGATTCGCCAGCAAGAAACGGACCCAGGTGTTGCCCGATTTCGGGTACGACACCAGGAAGGTATCGTCGGGAAAGACGGTAAAATGCCTCCCGGCCTGATCGAGTCCGAGGACATACTTCACAGCGTATTTAAACTGGCCGAGCATAATTGAATTGGTAATTTGCGATTTGTAATTGGTAATTTGAAACCAAAGCCGAAGGGATTCAAATTACCAATTACAAACCAAATTACAAATTTCGAGCGCCGCTAAGAATTCCCAGGAAATCGCCATCGCGAGCTTCCGAGGGAGGTCGTGTGCTCAATTCATATCCTAAATATTGCATCAAGGGTCCCCACGCGGCCTCAATCCTCGCGACCATGGGGGCTGGCAAATCAGAGCGCCATCCGCCAGAACCGGCAGCGCGGACAAACGAAAGATCTTTTCGTGATCCTTTGGTGAGTTCACACTGGTCAGTTTGCGCCTGTTCGAGTTTTCGCATCCGGCCCGCCGAGCTTCGCTCCACGGCTTGGGCAATCTGCTCAGGACCCGCCGCAATACCCAAAAATTTCACGATCTTGCCCAGTTCGTGCGCGGTGTCGGTAACCATGTCTTCATAGCGCAGCAATAGGAAGCGGGACTCATCCGGGCGTGTGGCCAGCCAGGTGACGACGTTTTGTCCCCAGGACCCGTGGGGGCAGGTCTGGCCTGCCAGGAAACGCGCGACGAAGTTTTCAATCGGCGAATCGTCGCCGATTTTCATGAGCTTACGATGATAGTGGAATTGCGAAACAGCGACATCGCGCGGGTCGCGAACAATGTAGATGACGCGCGGATAACGCGGATCGAAGCACTCGTGGCTCTTGATGATTCGGGGTCTGGGCATCCGGTCGAAGTCCTTCTTCGTCGTGCCCTCAGGATCAGGGATCAAGCGATGGATGTTGGCGAAGGTGGCAGGCTGCTCCGGGTATATCAGGTTGGCCAGAAGAAACCGGGTCCAGGTGTTGCCCGATTTCGGAAATGAAACCAGAAAAATGTCATCGGGAAGAATGAGCAGGCTGCGGCCCGGCCGGTGCAGTCTGAGTCCACGTTTTATTCCGGCAATCAAATGCTTGATCATTTTCCAGTAGCCGACTTCACGTTTGTGATTGGTAATTTGTAATTGGAAAACCTGTCTCCTCGATTTTCAAATTACCAATTACAAATTTCCAATCACAAATTCTCCAACCCGGTATGGGCCATCCCGGCATGGACGAGGCCGGACACCGCCAATTCATAGCCAATCTCACGCATCAGTCCGCCCCACGCCGTTTCAATTTCCGCGATGCTGACCTCGGGCAATTCCGCTTTCCAGCCGCCCGCCTTGGCGGAGCGGACAAAGGGCTTGTCTTGTCGAGTCTCTCGAGTTGAAGACCACAAGTGTCCCTGCTTCTTCTCAAGTTCGCGCATCCGATCTGCGGAACTCTGCTTAATCGCGAAGGCGAGCCGTTCCGGATCCGGCGAAATTTCCATGAAACGCGCGATCCTTCCCATCTCATCCATCGCTTGCGCCTGCAGCGCTTCGTACTTCACCAGCAGAAATCGGGGATCGTCGCGGCGAGTGTATACCCAGGTTGCCACGTTTTCGCCCCACGTTCCGTAAGGGTGGTTCAGTTCGCCACGTACAAAACGCGACACAAACTGTGGCAGCGGAAAGTCGTCGGCGATGGCACGCCGTTTGATATCAAAGTGATATTCCGAGAGCACCACGTCGCGCGGATCGCGAACCACGTAGATGATCTTCGGATAACGGGGATCGAAGTATTGATGGCTTTTGAGAACGCGTGGCCTGTCAGCGCGCTCCAGATCCCGCTTCGACATTTCTTCCACATCGGGCAGCAAATCGTTGATGTTCGAGAAATCCGGATTCTTTTCCGGGTATACGAGGTTGGCAATCAGAAACCGTGTCCAGGTGTTACCCGATTTCGGGTAGGAAACCAAAAATATGTCGTCCGCAAACACCTTCACCCGGCGGCCGGGGGGATACAAGCCGAAAAATTGCTTCCCGCCAGCGATCAGACGCTTAATCATTGGAATGCCAGACCCCGAAATGCCAACTCCGAAACCGTGTGCACGATAAATTCCCGGCGCAGGTCGCTCAAGCCGACGCCGCGCTCCGAATTTTTCTCCAGAAAGACATGAGCTTCGCGGTCGCGCCCGGCGCAATGCTCAAGCCGAACACCGCCGCGCTCAATGACGGCTTGCGAAAATAGTCATTTGCCTGTGAAATCAACTGCCGACCCTGGTCGAACTGGCGCTCCTCAAGCTTGCATTTGCCTTCTTCCAGTAGATACGCGGCTCTGATCTGGGCCGACCGTTTCTCCACCACATCACGATCCGCATCTTTGAGCGGCAGAGTTCGCTTGAACTTCTCCAGAATCTCCCAATAGCCTTCAATCATTCTAGCATTTGACTGGCTGAGGGAGCCGGGGCGGCCGACAAAAAACCTAGCCCCTAACCTGCGGCTATATCCGATTTTGGCACCGCTGAAAGCGGCGCGGACCCACATATCATAGTCGTCGCATCGCGCGAGTTTTTCATCGAACAATCCCGCGTCCACCAACGTCCGCTTGCGGGCAACCACTGTGGAAATCGGAATCTGGCAGCGTTCCACAATTAAAGCGTCAAATGTCGCATGTCCGGCGGATGGGCACTTCTCCGTGAATCTACATTCTTGCGCCCCGTCTAACACCAGAATACCGTCGCAATAAACCAGATCCAGCGAAGGATCTTCCGCGACCAGCTGCATCTGTGAAGACAGGTGATCGGGCATCCAGGTGTCGTCACTGTCCAGGAAGGCGACGAACTCGCCCCGGGCGTTCCGAATCGCATTGTTTCGGGCTCCAGCGGCACGCTTGTTTTCCTGTTTGATGTAAACGATCCGATCTATATACGGCTGCAGCACCTTTTCCAGTTCGGGCGTATCGGGAGAACCGTCGTTGACCACGATCGCTTCGAAATCCGAATAAGTCTGCGCGAAGACAGAGTCCAAGCACGCCGCGATCAGCCCGGCGGTCTTGTAGCTGGGAATGATCACGCTGACCTTCGGCCCCGGATTGGTCTGGATTATTTGCATAAAGTCGGGTCACTTAGGAACTATGAAAGACCAACTCCTTCTCCCCGGCGACAATGTGATTGACCGCTTCCACACCCATTAACACGGAATGGTCCATGTTTCCGATTTCATACCGCCAGGCGCCAAAGCGCCCGCGAGAATAGATTCCTTTTCCCAACAACGCCGGTTGCAAGATGTCGAGTGCCCGGTCACGCCCGAGCGTCGGGATCGGATACGAGTAACCGACGATCCGCTGATAACGGGAAACAACGCGCTCCCGGTCTGACTCTTCGAGCATGTTGGCCCGGATCAGCCCCGCCGTTACCTGATCGAACACTTTTTCCGGATCGGGCGTTTCCCCCACCCGGAACGACGTTTCACACATCAGCGAACTGTAATGCTCGGTATCGCCGTTGGGCACGTTGAACGGGGAGTAATGGGAAAAATAGGTGGCGCGATAGCAGGGCATTTCCGAATCGGTGAAGTAGATCCAGCACCTTCCGGTTTCGATCTTCTTCTTCAAGCCGAGGCCGACCACCAGCAGGTTGTTGTGCTCAAGACCCTGGGCAGCGTCCATGAGCCGGTTGTCGACCGGCCTGAGCATCTGCGCAAGCAGATCGAGGGGCGCGGTCGAGATCAGCACGTCGTAGTTGTCACCGGTGCCATCCGCGAAAGCAATCCGGCGCCGTGCCACGTCTACCTCTGCGAGCTGTTTTCCGGTCTGAATTTTCTCCGTGAAGTGGGCGGCAATGCGGCGGTAGATCTCGCCGGTTCCCCCGTGGAGCGGAAATTTGAACTTGCTATTGGGCCCCCATCCTACATCGTCACGCTCGTAAAGAACGTTTTCGAGGAGCCGTTTGAAATCCACCACCGCGACGCGGTCGGCGATCCACTGCTTGGACATCTGTTCGAGCGGCGTAGTCCAGACCTTTAAGTTGTAGGGGAACATGAAGGCTTCCGCGATGCCCTCGCCGAACGTGCCCAGAATCCAGTCGCGAAAGTTCCCTGCCTCGCGGCCGCCTCCATTGGCCGCGGCTTTGGCCGCTCCCAGCAAGCAACTGACTTGAACCTCTTTCGGCAGGTACCTCAGATTGCTCTGAAACGGATAAGGGACCCACGATTCGCCCTTTACAATCCAGCTCTCGCGAATGCGCTCGTGAACCTCTTTGCCGAGGACCTTGTCGATCAGTTTGTCGAAGTAGGGATAGTGCGAAAAGATGACGTGGCCGCCCTCATCCCACACAAATCCATGCTTATCAACGTGGGAAGTAGCGTGACCACCAACGTCGCCGGATTTCTCGTAGAGCACCCAGTTGTCATAGCCCAGTTCGTGGAGACGGTAGGCCGCACCCAGTCCGGTCGGTCCCGCTCCGATAATGACAATTTTTTTGCTCGCCATAGATTTAGTCGTGGGATTGGTTATCTTCCAAACTGGATTCAACCAATTGAAAGATATAGCTTTGACTCCATGGAAACCAGCATCTCCAAATCGGACATCGCGACGGTGTGCTGAATTTCCGAGAAATCGTCGGGGGAATACTGAATTGTACCACCTCGCTTTTGCCCCTTTTGGGTTCCGGAAGTAACCCGGGCATCCACCAATCGAATTCCGTTGTTCCCTTCAATCCGGCTTCCAATCAGGGTTCCGCAATTTAGGATCGCCGCTGGCGTACGTTCACGGGAAGGCACGAAGGATTCTCCCAGCACTTCGCGTATAGAAAAGATACACTAGGGTGATACAGGCGCGTCGTACCTGGCTGATGGAATGAAGATTTCCTGAATACGCTTCCTGCGCAGAAGCCTGCCCGGAGGAGGATGAAGTATCAATTCATGGTTTCGGGGCAAGTCATACACGAGGCGAGTGATTTCGGAGGCTTTCTTGCTAGCTCGGATCGGGCATGTTTCCTTCCCTGGAGAGAGGCGGAATATCGCAATTTTTTTCACTTCGGTCGAAGCGCGCCAACCCCGGCAAGCCAGCCATTCGAATCACATCATGTTTTCAATGACTTACAATCGGAGTTGCGGCGCCTTACGGAAGCGGAATTGCTCGTTTATCAAGCTACCCTGATTTCGCAGAACTTGTTATACAACATTAGAGCGTGTCTGCCTATTGGACCGTCCCCTCGCAGCCTCAGCGGGTCCAGGGTAAGGAAAGGACCTTGGGATGGACTCCAGCAATATTGACACCAAGCACAAATTAGAAGTGAACATTGGGAGGATAAAGGACTTGACCACTTCGACCAGCCATCTGATTGCCCCGCACGGGGGAGAACTTGTTCAGCTGCAAGTGCCGGCCGCGCGCGCCGCAGAGTTAAAAGCGCATTCGAAGGATTGGCCTTCATGGGACCTGACAGCTCGACAGCTTTGTGATCTTGAACTGCTGATGAGCGGCGGCTTCTCACCGCTGCGCGGGTTCATGAACCGCGCCGATTACGAGGGCGTCTGCCACAACATGCGCCTCGCGAACGGCACCCTGTGGCCCATGCCGATCACGCTCGACATCACCGAGGAATTCGCCAAAAAACTGACGCCCGGTAGCAGCAAGATCGCGCTGCGCGATCCCGAAGGCGTGATGCTCGCCGTGCTCCACGTGGAAGATGTGTGGCAGCCGGACCGCAAAGCCGAAGCCCAGTCCGTCTTCAATTCCACCAGCGCCGCGCATCCGGGCGCCGACTACGCCATCAACAAATCCAATCCCTGGTACGTGGGCGGAAAAATCGAAGAGTTTCAACCCCCATCCCACTACGATTTTCGCTCGCTGCGCCTGACTCCCGCCGATCTCCGCGCCGAATTCGGCCGCCTCGGCTGGACCACCGTCGTGGCCTTCCAGACGCGCAATCCCATGCATCGCGCTCACGTCGAACTGACCATGCGCGCCGCCAAGCAAGTCGAAGCGAACCTGCTGATCCATCCCTCGGTCGGTATGACCAAGCCGGGCGACGTGGATTATTTCGTCCGCACCCGCTGCTACCAGTTGCTGCTCTCGAAGTACCCGAAGGGCACGGTGGAGCTCGCGATGCTGCCGCTCGCTATGCGATTGGGCGGACCGCGCGAAGCGATCTGGCACGGCCTGATACGAAAAAACCACGGGTGCACCCACTTCATCGTTGGCCGCGATCATGCCGGTCCCGGAAAAGATACCGACGGCAAGCCCTTCTACGGTCCTTACGACGCCCAGGAACTGTTCAAGAAGCATGAGGCGGAAATGGGCGTAATCATGGTTCCGTTCCAGATGATGGTGTATCTGCAAAATGAAGACCGTTACGTTCCGTCCGATGAAGTGCCACCGGGAGCCAAAGTGCTCGACATCTCGGGCACGGAACTGCGTCAGCGCCTCAATGAAGGCCGCGACATTCCGGCGTGGTTCACGTATCCAGAAGTCGTGCAGGAATTGCGCCGGAGCTATCCGCCACGGCACAAACAGGGCCTCACCATTTTCTTCACCGGCCTTTCGGGATCGGGCAAATCGACCATCGCCAATGCTCTGATCACCAAGTTCCTCGAGATGGGCGGGCGTCCGGTCACGCTGCTCGATGGCGATCTGGTGCGCAAGAACCTGTCGAGCGAACTCGGATTCTCCAAGGAACATCGCGACATCAACATCCGCCGCATTGGCTATGTCGCTTCCGAAATTACCAAGAACGGTGGCATCGCCATTTGCGCTCCGATTGCTCCCTATGAGGCGACTCGCGAAGCGGTGCGGCAGATGATTGAACCGTTCGGCGGGTTTGTCCTGGTCCACGCGTCGACTTCGATCGAAGTGTGTGAACAACGCGACCGCAAAGGCCTGTACGCCAAGGCTCGCGCCGGTATCGTGAAGGAATTCACCGGCATCTCGGATCCGTACGAGGCGCCAACTGATGCCGAAGTCGTGATTGACACGGCCAAGCTGAGCCCCGAGGAAGCGGCGCAGACCATCCTGTTACACCTCGAGCGCGAAGGCTTCGTCGGCGCCAACGGCAGCAGCTAGGAGGGCAGTTCCCAGTTCTCAGCTCCCGGTGCCTCGATGCGGTTTAGCTTTATGAAGAACCAAGCACTGGGACTGGGAACTACGAAAGTGGATGCGATGTCAATAAAGTCGATTAGCGCAATGGACTTTATGGCATAATGTCCTCTGCAAACGGGCTCTCAGTGCCGGTTCTGAGTTTTATCAATTCCTTAACCTGGTTTTGTTTTACTGAGAACTGAGAACTATTCGAAAGACAGCATGGAATTCTTGCTGCTAAAAGTGGCGATCGGCTTCGTCGTTGGAACGCTGATCGGGTTGACGGGTCTGGGCGGCGGCGTATTGCTGCTGCCCATGCTCATCTTCGGCCTGCATGTTCCCGCCATCATTGCCGTTGGCTCCGACGCGCTGTTCAACTTCTTCACCAAGATTCCCGCCAGCATCATGCACTTGATCAAAGGCACGGTGCGGAGAAAAGTCGTGCTGGCGATGGCGGTCGGCAGTATTCCCGGCTCCTACCTCGGCGTGACTTTTCTGGTGCACCTGCGCCACGTCTATGGCAACGGCGTCAACGACTTCATCAAGTCCGCCGTGGGGCTGCTACTGGTTTTGATTCCCACGCTGCTTATGTTTCAGGGGCGGATTGAAGACCATCTCGCCAAGCGCCCGCCCACGATGAAATCGTTCGCCGGCATGAGCCTCATCGGATTGGTCGGCGGATTCCTGGTCGGCATCACTTCGGTTGGGTCGGGCAGCATCATCATGATGTTGCTTCTGTTGTTTTATTCGTTCGCGCCCAAAGTCATGGTCGGCACCGACATTGCTCATGCCGTGATTCTGACCGGCGTCACCAGCTTGTTGCACTGGCGGGCAGGCAACGTTGATGGGCACCTGGTCATTTCGCTGCTAATCGGCTCAATCCCCGGCGGTTTGCTCGGTTCGCACCTGAGCACGCGCGTCCCAGTACTCTGGCTGCGAAGAATTCTGTGCACAGTTCTACTGATGACGGGAGCCAGAATGTTGTGGGCGTAACTTCTCGTGTAGAGACGGGGCTTGCCCCGTCTCACGCCGCAGCGGAGACGCGGCAAGCCGCGTCTCTACAGGAAAGCGACTACTAACAACGGAGCATTGATGTCTTCTTCTTGCAATTCGCAAGAACTACTCGAACGCATACACGTCGCGCTGGAAGCGGCGCGGGGCGTGCTCAACCGCTTCACTCCGGGCGCCATTGCAACCGAATACAAAGTGGGACACGATCCCGTCACCGAGGCCGACCGCGCCGTCGACGACATTCTGCGCAAGACTCTTCTCCGCACCGGCGAAGGCTGGCTCTCGGAAGAGACCGTCGACGATTTCACTCGCCTCGACAAACAGCGGGTCTGGGTCGTCGATCCGCTCGACGGCACGCGCGAGTTCGTCGAAGGCATCCCCGAGTTCTGCGTTTCGATCGCCATGGTTGAGAATGGCATTCCCGTCGCTGGCGGAATCTGCAATCCGGCAACCGACGAACTCATCCTCGGCTCGCGCGAAACCGGCGTGACCTACAACGGCAAGCAGGCACAGCCGAGCCAGCGCAGGGATATTCACGGCGCGCTCGTGCTAGCCAGTCGCAGCGAAGTGAAGCGCGGCGAGTGGAAGCAGTTCGAGTCCGCCGAGTTCAATATTCGTCCCATGGGATCGGTCGCCTACAAACTCGGACTGGTCGCCGCCGGCCGCGCCGATCTTACCTTCACTCTGGTTCCGAAAAATGAGTGGGACGTTGCCGCTGGGGCGGCGCTGGTCGAAAGCGCTGGAGGCTGGGTGCTGAAGCTCGACAATTCTCCGCTGCGCTGCAACCAGAAAAATCCGCTGATCTCCGGCCTGCTGGCGGGCGGCCCGTTTCTGCGCGATCCACTGCTCCTCATGCTCGACCGGCACTCGCAGACGGTCAGCGCCGACAAGCAATCCTAAAGTTAGAAGCAACCTGTCTCCTCGCACATTGTGTTTCTTCGGAAACCTATGATCATCTGCGCGCAGCTTCGCGGGGGGAACCCCGCCAGTAACCTGCCGTTGGTTATCTTAGTTACCCTGCTCTCAGCCTTATTCTTCCAATCTACGCCGCTGTTACCAGATCGGCCTCTCTTCCGAGACTGCCCGTCCCGCGCCTGTTTTCATTTTACTCGCACCCAACACACCGACGGGCACCAGAGCAATGCGAATCTGTACATGCCGCGTGCACATGCACTAACGCGTGCGCGATGCCCTTCCGGTATCTAGGAACCCTCGCCCCCTCTCGATAGATTCAGCGTGAGGACAATCGACTGGTCCCCCAATTTCTGTAAGGTCGAGGGCTCGCAATGTTTGAATCAGTGGCAATACTTAGCGCAGAACATGCTTCTTCAAATGGTCGTTGCAGTTATTCCAGATTTTCCCGTGCACTCGCACAGCGACTGAGCATTTTGATACTCCTGCTGGCGGTCGCGCTGATGACCACTTCTTGCGGAACCGTGGCAACAGCCGCGGGCGCGCAGAACGACGCGCCGAACGACCTGAATGTATCCGGAAGCCTTCCCGCAGGCACGGTCAATCACTCTTACAATGCTGTGCTCGCAGTTAGTGGCGGACGACCTCCCTACCATTTCTCGGTGAAAACCGGCGCCCTGCCCCCGGGCATCAGTTTGAGCCCAGCCACAGGGGCGCTCTCCGGGACGCCCACAACGGCGGGCAAGTTCTCGTTCGAAGTGATTGTGACTGACTCTCCGCTCCTCAATCAGGGCAACCAGACGTTTGTCATTGACGTCGCTGGTAGCGGCAACGTCGAGGTCAGTGTGTCTCCGACCAGCGCCACTTTGTTATCCAGTCAGACGCAGCAGTTCACTGCCGCCGTCAGCGGAACTTTCAATACCGGAGTGACCTGGTCGGCAACGGCAGGCTCGGTCAATGCCACCGGCCTTTACAGCGCACCGATAGTAACCATGCGAACCAACGTGGTCGTCACCGCCACCAGCAATGCTGACACCACAAAGTCATCCACCACCGCCGTCACCGTTAATCCGACGAGTAGCAACGGACCGGAAATCACGACCGGGACTCTGCCCCAGGGCGAGCAGGGCGAAGCTTATAGCCAAGTCTTCACCGCGACCGGCGGCACCACACCTTACAGTTGGAGCATTTCCGCAGGCACTCCGCCTCCGGGAATCGCGATGAATGCAAACGGGAATTTTGCTGGCACGCCTACAACCGCTGGCACCTTTAACTTCACGGTCATGGTCACGGATGCTACGAGCAAAACTGCAACTGGCAATTTCAGCGGCAACATCGTTACCAGCAGCGGTTACGATGGTCCGGCGCAACTGCCGACCGAGATTGTTCAAACTGCGATGGCGGACACGCCCGCGCCCGGAACCGTCGTCAACGTCAATGCTGGCGGCGATGTGCAATCGGCATTGAACAACGCCCAGTGCGGGGAAACGATCACGCTCCAGGCGGGGGCGACTTACTCGAGTGCGCTGACACTGCCCGCCAAGCCGTGCGACGATGAGCACTGGATCATTATTCGCACCAGTGCTCCTGATAGCGCTCTTCCGCCGGAAGGCCAGCGGCTCACGCCCTGCTATGCCGGGGTGGCCTCTCTGCCCAATCGTCCGGCATACAGCTGTTCGAAACCGCAAAACGTGCTGGCCAAGATTTCCGTATCGAAAGGGGGAAATGGCGCGATCGTTTTCGCGAGCGGAGCTACTCACTACCGTCTCGTCGGCCTGGAGATCACGCGACCGGTGGACAAGGTTAACGTCATAGCGCTGGTTGGACCGTCACTACACGCCCCGGCCGATCACATCGTCATTGACCGGTGCTGGATCCATGGGACGGCGCAGGACGAAACCCGTCGCGGCGTTTATCTAAACGGAACCACCAATGTGGCGGTTGTAGATTCTTACCTGAACGATTTCCACTGCGAGGCGCTTTGGGGAACGTGCACGGATTCCCAAACCATGTCCGGCGGCGTGGGCAATAACGCAAGCGGCCCCTGGGACATCGAGGACAACTTCCTGGAAGCGGCAGGCGAAGACATTCTCATCGGAGGCGGAGCGGCAACCATCGTGGCCCACGACATTACGATCCGCCACAACCACTTCTACAAGGTCCCGCAATGGCAAAAGGGCGTGCCGGGCTTTGTCGGCGGGTACCACGGCGATCCCTTCGTGGTGAAGAATCTGTTTGAAATCAAGAGTGGAGTCCGCATCCTTTTCGAAGACAACATTCTTGAGTACTCGTGGGGCGGGTTCACGCAGTATGGACAATCGATCCTGATCACGCCACGCAACGATTACAACAAATTCACTAAGGAGAACAACCTCTGCTCCGTATGCGCAGCCACGGACATCACCGTTCGCTACAACACCATCAGCCACACAGGGGGGGGGATCAATATTGCCAACGACAGGGCGGTGGACGGTTTGGGGGCGCAAGCCGGCGAGCGCTACAGCATCCATGACATCGTCGTGGATGACATCGATGCCGAGAAGTACACGGGCGACGGTGGCTTGTTCCTGGTGATGAACAATTGGCCCGATAAAACACTGAACAACGTCAGCATCCGACACGTGACCGGCTTCCCGGATCTACACCACTTCTTGATGACGGTCAAGAACGAACTGATCTATCCGCAGATGTTCGCGTTCACCTTCTCCGACAACATAATGGTTGTTCCTGGGTACCCGGTCTGGGCGACAGGAACCGATAGCTGTGCAGCTGGCGACGTTCCGGTGACGGTCATTGCCAACTGCTTCAAGACCTACACGTTTACCAATAGCGTCCTCGCAGCCTCGCCTAAGGCTTTCCCATCCGCTAAATGGCCTGGCGGAAACTTCTTCCCGGCCACAGTCAACGACGTGGGTTTCGTCAACTACAACAACGGCAATGGAGGCAACTATCAGCTCCAAGCGAGCAGCCCTTACAAGGGAAAAGCCAGCGATGGCACTGATCCCGGCGCCAACATCGACGCCGTGAACGCGGCCATTCAGGGAGTGGAATAACGCAACTACGGGCGCGGGTTGGTTCCTCTGACCGACCCGCGCTCGGTTTCCCGGCAAGTCCGCCCCCATCTACCTTCGCGGTATAATCCTCCTCATGGCGGGCCCGCAACCCTTATTCCATGGCTGGCCAGAGCAGTATCGCCCGCGGAGGATCATGGCTTTGTTTCACTCATCCCAGCCCCATCTTTGCATCTTTGCCGAACCCGCCTCTCCGGCTCGCACGAAGTCTCGCCACTTGAGCTTTCCGCTGGCGCTGTTGATCGCAGCCGCTTCGCTGACGCCAGCGTGGGACCAGTCGGCTGCGAGCACCAGAGCGAAAGCTACCGAGCCAGCCCGGTTTACGGTGGCGGCAACCCCGCCCGTGGGTGAAAACGCATACTGCGACCGAGGCAATGTCGCAAAGTTTGGCGAGAAGGACGGTCCCGCCGAACTCCCGAAAACCTGTTACTACACGGGACTCGACGGTACTCCCTCTCCCGGGAAGCAGATCCGGGTGAACGCGAACTCGGATCTGGCCGAGGCGCTTGAGGGCGTCCCGTGCGGAGGTACGTTGCTGCTGGAGGCTGGCGCATCGTTCACGGTCAGAGAATTCCCCAGGAAAAACTGCGACGACCTGCACTACATCACCGTGCGCACCGACACGCCCGATTCCAAGCTGCCGCCGGAAGGTACGCGGATTTCCCCGGCATGGGGCGGTGTGGCCAGTCTTCCTGACCGCCCCCCCTATGCGCAACCCGCCGGAGGCGCGGCCAAGCTGATGGCCACCATTGTCGACAAGTCGGAGGGTGGCATCTTGTTTGGCGATCATTATCGTTTCATCGGAATCGAATGGGCTCCTTTGGAGGGCCGGCCACTTGGCCGCCTGCTGTGGGCCAAAGACGGAGATCATCTCATTTTCGACCGGAACTGGGTTCACGGCATCGATGGAGTGGGACTAGGGCACGGGCTCACCATCAAGAATTCACCCTACGTTGCGGTGATTCACTCCTATTTCAACAGCTTCACCTGCATCGCTGGCGGAGGAATCTGCACGGATGCGGCGGCCATCGGAGGTGGCAATGACGACCTGCCAACTCATACGCTGAAGATCGTTGACAACTTCCTGGAATCGAGCGGTCAGAACGTTTTCTTCGGAGGCGGGCCTGCCAGCGTGCATACGGAGGATATCGAGATCCGCCGGAACCACCTGTTCAAGCCGATGTTTTGGAACCGGAGCTCCCCCGATCACCGCGAGCCCACGCCGATCGTGAAGAACCTGTTCGAGCTCAAGCATGCGCGCAGGTTATTGTTCGAAGCGAACTACCTTGAGAACTCGTGGCCGGGCTTCAGCCAGGTTGGGGCGGCCATCTTGCTGACCCCGGCCGCCAACAAACAACCGGGGCCCGGCCCGTGTCCGGACTGTGCCGTTACCGACGTGACCATTCGCTATGTGTGGGTTCGGAAAGTGAACCAAGTGTTCCAAATGGCCAATCCCATGGGTTATTTGAAACCCCAGCCGGGTAACAGCTATTCCATTCACGATGTCGTGGCCGAAGGCCTCGGCTATCCCGAGTGCGGCAAGGGTTGCCCCGTGGCGATGAATCAGATGGCTGGCGCAGTAGGTGGGTCCCCCAAAGAATCGGTGATGCACGATGTCGCGATCGATCACATCACCTACGTTTCCATGGCAGTGCCAGTAGAGTTACTGATCCTCAAAGGCCCTCCGGCGAAGGATCCGGATACTCCGCAGATGTACAACATCACGTGGACGAATACCATCGGTGATGTTGGCACCTATGGCCTGTGGCCATCGGGTGGATCGCCGGAGCAGAATTGTGCCAATTTCAAGGGAGCGACCCCCAGCAGCCGGATCGCAAATTGCTGGAAATCGGGCAGCGCGTTTCAAGGGAATGTGCTAGCAGGAGGAACCAGCATCCACGGCCAACGTCCGGATTGGCCGGAGGGCAACTTCATGGCAGGCGGACTGGATTCGATAGGATTCGTGAAGCTAAACGGCGGTCTGGACGGCGACTACCATCTTGCCACCTCCAGCAAATTCAAGGGTAAAGCGACCGATGGCCGCGACCCCGGGGCCGACGTGGATGTGGTCCTGACAGCAATTCGAGGAGTTCGCTGACAGCCTGTGATGCAAGTACGATTTGGATCAGGGTATGCCTTCAGGCATACAGGAAGTGCCGTGTGATGAGAACGCCTTCAGGCGCTGGTTTTAGTCGATGGAGTTTCATCGCACGCTGCTAACTAAGCAGTTCCTTGCGCGCGCGAATCTGGCCGCGTTGATCCGCGGGCTTGCGGCCTCGGGCGGACTTATGGGGACTCCTGGGACTGCTCAACTTTCTGCGTCTTGCCGAGCATCTTGAGTTGATGGTCGAGTTCCTGGAATCGGCGTGTGATGGTATGCAGGACAAGGCCGACTGCGATCAACAGCATTCCCGATAGGACCAGCCCGACCGCCAGCACGGCCGAGGGAAGCCGCGGAACCAACCCGGTCTTGATGAAGTCAACGATGACAATCGTTCCTGGCACAAGACCGAGCAAAATTAGCAATAGCCCTGCCAGTCCGAAAAAAGTCAACGGTTTGTAATCGCGAAACAACGTGAGAATCGTGTTCAGGATTAGAAAACCGTCGTGCAGAATGCGGATTTTCGAGAAGCTCCCCTCAGGTCTGGCCTTGAGATGCACGGGAATCTCGACAATGCGATAGCCTCGTCCCAACGCTTTGATGGTGAGCTCAGTTTCGGTTTCAAATCCTCCGCCGAACAGGGGAATGTTTTTCACAAAGCGGCGGCTGAAGGCGCGATAACCGGAGAGAATATCCGTGAGTTTTACTCCAAAAATGAAGTTGATTACCCGAAGGAATAAGTAGTTGCCCAAGCGGTTCAAGGATCGGAACTCGCTTTTCGACTCTTGGGTCAGTCGGGACCCCACCGTCATGTCAGCGTTTCCGAGTATGATGGGCTCGATCAGTTTGCCAACATCGCCCGTCGGATAGGTGCCGTCACCATCCACCATGACGAAGACATCGGCTTCGATGTCCTGGAACATTCTTTGGACCACATAGCCTTTGCCCTGACGCAGCTCGAAGCCGACACGGGCGCCAGCATCCCGGGCAACTCCCACCGTGCGATCCGTGGAGTTGTTGTCGAACACCCATATCTCCGAACCGGGCAATTCGGCCCGGAAGCTGCGCACCACGTCCCCTACCGTAAGTTCTTCGTTGTAACACGGAATCAGAATTGCAATTCTGGGCTGTTTCGTCATGCGGCTCGATACCTCAACGATAGGTCAGTTCGTACACCCGGTATACCTGGCTCGTGAAAGCACAGTGGAATCGAATGCCATCGACTTCATCGTCTGGATCGCAACTGTTCGGCAATGTGAGCCAGCTGCGGATCGCGCCCCCGCTCGCATACACCACTAACCGGGGATGCGCGGCCTGGAGGTACTCCCGCGCGGTGCCATCGTTATAGTTCTTCATGCCTTCCATATACAGCTGCGGAGTGCGCACTAAAGGAAATCCTGCCGCATCCGCAATTTCGTTGGATTCAGCGAGGTAGTTATCGATCAGCACGGAGTCATTGGGGCCCATATGTCCACGAAGATAGCCCGCGACTGCAGCAATCCGTGAACTATACCGCAAGCGTGGTGAAACGGAGATGAACTTGTCGGCATAGCGATTGGGAATCTCACTTATGGCCAGTACCAGCGCAGCGTTACCGCAAAGAAAAAGGATCAGAAAGACCTGCGCCATTCTTGACCGGGAAGCGGTCCACCCCGCCATCAGCTTGTCGAATCCGAAGCCGGCCGCGACGGCAAGAAGCGCGCCAATCGATATGGAGTAGCGCGCGTTCGCCAGCAAGCCATGGGTAAGAATCTGATAGAACTGAATAGCCCCAAAGAAAAGAGTGACGGCGGCAAACGATGCTGTGGGCCAGCTCGAAAATGATCGGTACAGTCCGTACAGAGCGCTGAGGAAAGCAATCGGAGACAAACTAATCAGCAGCACGGCCGGAAAAACCGCTAGCTGGGCGATCATCGGCTTTGGGTGTTCCGCAAGGAACCACGCTACCCGGGAATGATTCTGAGTCACAAGGTACAGCGGATCCCCAAATGTTCGCCACGAATAGGACATCATGAATGCGGGCCAGGCTCCGGCAGTGACCCCGAATACAGCCACCTTCCGTATCTGTCTCCAGTCATACCAACGCTGAGCGGGTTGGAACAGAACCCAAGCCACAAGACTCATGCCCAAGGCAGCGAAGATGATCCAGGCCTCGTATCGAATTGCCTCCGCCACCGACAGGCTGATGCCAGACAAAGCCAGGTACCAGGTACTCGCGTCTTCATTGGAAGTGGCTAAGTAAAAAAGCAAAATTGCCATTAGGGTGAAAAACAGGTAAGGAACCTCCGACGAAGATGTCGTGCTGTACCCAATGTGCAACGTGAAGAAACTGAAGACCGCCACCGAGAGCATTGCGGATCGCGCACCGTAGAGTACGCGAGCGAGGCGCCACACAACCACGATGGAAGCGATTCCGAGAACCAGGCTCAGACACCGGCCGGCAAGCAGTACGTTGTGACACAATACATTGAGGGCCGCGATCAGCCAGAAGTGCCCAGGCAGGTAGTTGCCGAAGACGATTTTCCATTTCGGCGATTGTACCCACTGAGCGGTCGTACGAACTCGCCCCCCGGCATCCCCTCCGCTATTCGCCGAATAGAAGAACGAAACGATCCGCAACAGCGCTCCCACCGCAATCAGCACCCAGACGTACCGCGAGCAGTTCTTCAGTGTGTCCTTTATCTGCGTCGTTTCGCTCATGATGACGACTTCTCCGGACAAATCGGGGGCGTTGCTGTGGCTCTGGAACTCGCTTCTTTGCGAATCTCCATTTTGGCTTCAAAAGTGCCGCTTAGTATACACGATCTCGCCCGTCCGCGGCACCGTGAAATGATTTTCATCTGGAGCGCCCCGAGTCGGTATGTGATCCGTACCAGCAGGCCTTCGCCATGGTCGTCGGTAGTGGCGATGGCGGCGGGAGTACAGTGTGTCTCCGGCCAGCGCAAATTTGTTCTCGAACCAGAAAACGCGTTCGGCGTGTGGCCCTCGAGTGGATCGCCAGAGCAGAATTGTGCTAATTTCGTGGGAGCGACTCCAAACAACCGGATCGCAGCTTGCTGGAAATCGGGCAGCGTGTTCCAAGGGAACGTGCTGGCAGGAGAGTAGCAAAGTAACCTTCGTAACCCGGCGACTTTCATCGGCCAGTAACTTTCCCATCTGGCATGGTGATAAACTTCTGGTAGTTGGCAATCGAGAATCCAAGCAATCGCAAAAGTAGCCCTGTCTTCGTGATGGGCTGTCACCGTTCGGGAACAAATCTCCTCTATGACATGCTGCTGTCCGCCGGCGGGTTTGCAATTTACCGGGGTTCCCTGCCTGTCTATGAGACGCTGATCCCGCGGTTTGGTTCGATGGAGCACCGCAGCAATCGGGAAAAACTTCTCCGAACCTGGCTGCGCAGCGAAGGTTTTCGCCGAACTGGCTTGGGCGGAGACCAGTTGTCGGAGCGCATCCTGAACCAATGCAGCAACGGCGGGGATTTCATCCGCGTGGTAATGGATGCGGTCGCCCAGAGTCAGGGAGTTTCCCGCTGGGCCGCGTACGATCCAGACAATGTTCTTCACCTGGAGCGGCTGAAGGCGAGCATTCCCAACGCACTTTTTCTGCATATCATCCGCGACGGACGCGACATCGCTCTGTCGCTCAAGAAAATGGGTGGCTTCAGTCCCCTGCCTTGGGACCGCAGCTTAACCAGGAGCCTCGTGGCGACCGCCTTATATTGGGAGTGGATGGTCCGCCAAGGCCGCGCCCATGGCCGCAAGTTTCCCGCCGATTACATCGAGATACACTACGAAGACCTGATCACTAACCCGCGCGAGACGCTCGCGAAACTCGGCGGCTTGCTCGACCATGATCTGAACTACGATCGTATCCAGCGCGCCGGCCTGGGCCGCCTGTCGGAAACGAACTCTTCGTTTCGCGAAGAAGGCGCGAAGGGCAAAATCAATCCGCTCGGCCGCTGGAAAGAACGCCTGACGCACGGTGAGATTGCCGCCATCGAAGCGACCGTGGGCGAGTGCTTGCAGGAAAATGGCTACGAACTGTCGCTTCCCGCCGGCGAGCGCAGACGGAGTTTGGGCCACTCGTCGATGCGTGGAATGTATCCCGCCTTTCTCGGCGGTAAGCAATGGCTGAAGTTGCACACGCCCCTCGGCCGGTTTGCCAGCCTGTCCGCTCTCGAGCTTGAAGGAGAACCGGTGCAGGTGGCGGGGTCGGTCCGGTCCTGATGATCGTCATGAATTCCAGGTTCATGGAGAACGCCCTCGCCGAAGATCAGCCAGCAGATCAGGACCCAGCAACGGAGTAGAGATCGGAGAAAAGCAACTGACTACTGCTCCTCATTCCTCACTAATTCCCGATACACCTTCAACCACTGTTGGCGCACGACTTCCCAGGTGTACTTTTGCGATTCGTGGTAAGCGTTCTCCGCCAGGCGATGGGCGAGTTCCGGATCGCGCAGCACTCGGATCACATTCGCGGCGAGCGCCTTCTCGTCGCCGACGGGCGAGAGTAATCCGGTGCGCTCGTGTTGCACCAGATATGGCATGCACTCGGGCGAGGTTGTCACCACGCGCGTGCCCGCTCCGAACGCCTCAATGACGGAAACCGGCATGTTGTCGAGCCATGATGCATTGATGAAAATATCCGCCTGGTCGTAGTACTTCCCGATCTCCTCGCGAGAAGCGACGCCTGTGAAATTTGCGCCGTCCAGTTTGAGATCTTCCACCAGCTTTCGGATCTCCACCTCAAGCGGTCCGCCTCCCACCAGATCAAGCCGCGCTTCCGGATACACCTTTCGTACCTCGGCAAACGCGCGCACCACCACATCCACGCTGTAATAACGGGAGAATCCCCTCGTACACACGAGGTGCGGGCGAAGCGGGTCGCGCTGCCGATAGCGGAACTGCGAAAAATCTACCAGATTAGGAACCGCGATCGCCTGCAGACCAAATTCCTGGAAAACGTCCACCAGGTAGGGGGATGGAACGACGATTTCATCTACCCGGGATAGCACAAATCTCCCTGACCGGAACTGCTGCAAGTGGTCGCGCGCTTCCCCGCTGTGGTAGTGGATGAGCGCTTTCTTAGCGCGAAGCTTTGCGAAGAAAGACGCGGGCGCGGGAGCCAGCAGGAATGACCAATACGAAGCGGAAAAAATATGGGCGACGTCCACGTCCCGCAGCCCGCGCCACAGATCGAGGAAGTAGAGCGGCTCTCGCAGGATCGTCCGCAAGCCCCGAACCTGATCGGCCCAGGCGAAGCCCGGGAGCAGCGGAGGGTCCACCGCGATGAAGCTCACTTCCACGTCCGGATCGTCCCGCCAAAAACGCATCAGCAGGTCGGCCTGGACCGACTGTCCGCCAACGTAATTCAGGCTCGGCCCTACGATAGCGACCTTCAGCCGTTTCTTTGAGCTTCGGTTGTCGGCCGCCATGTCCCGAGTGAGGTCCTCACACCTTTCTTTTCGAGCAGGGTCCGGTAACACGCTTCGTACCTAGCACGGACGTTTTCAAGGGCGAAATTGTCTTCGCAGAATTTGCGAGCGTTGTGGCCGAGCTGGGTGCGTAGGGAAGGCGCAGACAGCAGCCGCTCGACCGCCGAAGCGAATCCTTCTTCGTCTCCAAAGGAGACAAGTTCCCCACGCTGCTCGTTCACCAGTTCCGCGTTGCCGCCGACGCGATAGGCCACCACAGGCAAACCTGCCGCCATGGCCTCCAGAATAACGTTGGAGAGGCCTTCGGAGTCGGACGTGAGCACGGCAACATCCAGTGCGGCCATCACAGCTGGAATATCCCGGCGATCTCCGAGAAAGACCACGTGGCCGCCGATGCCCAAAGTTTCTGCCTCCCGTTCGAGTTCCGCGCGCAGCGGCCCGTCTCCCGCCAAAAGGAATTCGACATCCGGCATCTGCTGGTTGATCCGCTTTGCGATGCGCAAAAATCCGGAGTGGTTCTTGTAGCGCGCGTTCATCCGCGCCACCATGCCGACGCGCAAGCTCCCTGGTCTTCGGGGCAACGCTGCCGACACGGGCGCAAAAGCCTGTGCCGAAATCGCGTTACCGATTATGAAGAGCTTGTCGCGCGACAACCCATCCTCTGCCAGACGGTCCGCCGCCGCTCGCGAATTGCAGACAACAGCGTCGCAGCAGCGAAAGGCAGCCGCTTGCGCGCGAAACTGCATTGGAGTGAGCAGATCGCCAAGTTGGCGCTGGCTGCCGATCACAACCGGCACGCGGGCCAAGCGGGCTGCCGGAATCAGCGTGAGGTTGGTATAAAAATCGAAGGCATGAGCAATCTGGATATGCTCCTGCCGCAGACACCGGCTCAGCCGCACGCGAGTGCGCCACGACGTCCAGCCGTACAGGCTGCCCCCAAGCAAGAACTCCGGGACGTCCCCGAAATCATTGGCGAACGGACCTATTCTCTGGATACAGCCCAGGTGAACCTGGAAAGGTTCCGGGCGCAGGTTCTGCGCCAGCACAGCAAACTGACGTTCGGATCCCCCGGTCTCAAAGCTATTGGTCATCAGAAACAGGCGAACTCGAGAATCATCGGGAAGCGTCGGTTCCGGGGCCTCCACGACGGGCAATTTCACCAAGTCATTCTCCCGCCGGGGCGATGGCCATCGTAGAAGGTGAAACCGCGGCATCGGTTCGCGAATCCGCCACGAGCGGACGTGAGAATAATCCCGCGGGCTTGGCAAACTTCTCGAGGAAATTTCTGTGCCACAGTTCGAACATGAGCAAGCGCCAGATGCGCCCGGTCAACTCCCGGCCCCTGTAGAGGTAATCGTCCATCAATTTGCGAACGCCATCGGCCTCGAAATATCCGCGCTGTAAGGTGCGTGGCTCCAGCAGGATCATCAGCACGTCTTTCAGTTCGTTGCGCATCCAGTGCACAAGCGGCAGGGCGAACCCTTGCTTCGGGCGATTGAGCGCCTCCAGGGGCACGCCGACACGCACCGCCAGTTTTCGCAGGATATATTTCTGCGTACTTCCGCGCAGTTTCCACTCCGGCGGCAGACCCGTAACCCACTCGATGAGCTCATGATCCAGAATGGGGGCGCGAACCTCCAGAGAGTTCAGCATGCTCATCCGGTCCACTTTGGTCAGAATGTCGGCCGGCAGATAGGTCTTGGTGTCGACATAAAGAAGCTCGCTGACCGGATCGCGCGCAGGGGCCTTCGCGAAATAGCGCAGCAAAAGATTCTGGGGATCATCGCTGCGGCGCAATATCTGCCGAAAGTCCCCGGACAACAGTGGCGCAGTCCGCTCGAACGCGGGCACAAACGAGAGCCCATCCACATATCGTTCCCGCCAGGGCAAGGTGACGTTGTAACTGAATCCGCGACCATGCATGCCGTTCGGCAGCCAGGGAAAGACCTGATCACGAAAAAATTTGCGCGCCCAGTTCGGAACGTACTCGAAGAAACGGCGATTGGAATGAATGCGGTAACGGTCGTACCCGGCAAAAATTTCGTCGCCGCCGTCACCGGAGAGCGCCACTGTGACATGCTGCCGCGTCATCTGCGAAACGTAGTAGGTAGGCAGCATGGAAGAGTCGCCGAAAGGCTCTTCCAGAGAACTCGTCAGATGTTCCACGGTTTCGACGACATTCGGCTCCAGGATCATCTCGTGATGATCGGTGCCGAACTTGCGCGCCACCATGCGAGCGTATTCCGCCTCATTGAAGTCGTTCTTGGTGAAGCCGATCGAGAAAGTCTTCACCGGGCCGGAACTGGCGCGCGCCATCAGCGCGACGATGGTGGAAGAATCGGTGCCCCCGCTGAGAAACGCTCCCAGCGGCACGTCGGAAATCAAACGGATGCGCGTCGCCTCCAACAGGCGGCCTTCCAGTTCCTCCAGACATTCTTCTTCGCTCTTGGGTATGTGCGTGCTGTATTGCGGTAAATCCCAGTACTCGCGAATCTGAATTTTTCCATTCTCGAATTCCAGCAGGTGTCCAGGCGGCAGCTTCTGAATTCCGGTAAAGGCCGTGATGGGATCGGGAACGTAGCCGTAATACAGGTATTCGAGAAGCCCCTGCGCATTGACTTCGGCGAGTTCGGGGGCAACCGCCAGGATCGACTTGATCTCAGAACCGAAGTAGAGCTTGTCCTTCAGCAGGGCGTAGTGGAGCGGCTTCTTGCCCAATCGATCGCGCGCGAGAATGAGCTTGCGTTTCGTCTGGTCGTAAATCGCGAGACTGAACATGCCGCGCAGTTTTTGCACGCATTCCGCGCCCATCTCTTCGTAGAGATGAATGATGACTTCGGTATCAGTCCTGGTGTAGAAGCGATGACCACTCTTTTCCAGTTCGGGGCGGAGCTCGGGAAAGTTGTAGATCTCGCCGTTGAAAACGATCCACGCGCTGCGGTCTTCGTTGAATACCGGCTGGTGGCCGCCGGAAAGATCGATGATGCTGAGGCGCCGCATTCCGAGCCCGGCGCCATCGGCGACGTAGAGTCCTTCGTCGTCCGGCCCGCGATAAATGATCTGGTCGCACATGTGGCG
>Ga0187890_10000128_pt1 | contig 51941 bp, 45 predicted proteins | sample June2016WEW_21_1_FD_133005 | JGI IMG/M metagenome (GOLD analysis project Ga0187890, IMG submission 133005) | Peatland microbial communities from SPRUCE experiment site at the Marcell Experimental Forest, Minnesota, USA - June2016WEW_21_10 | ecosystem: Environmental > Terrestrial > Soil >... | reverse complement strand
GGAAGCAGCGAGTGGAGCGAAGGGGACGGTTGCTGTCATTGTTATTTTGCTTGACCTCGTCCTCGGCCTCTTCAGCCTTCTGGCATTCCTCGTTGCCGCCAGCCTGTTCTTCTTCTTTCGGCCCAGACGCTTTGTTCCGCCTCATCTGCGTAGTCCTCAGCCCTGACCGACCCTGAAGTGTCTTGCTCCCTGACCCAGGGCCGAGCCTCGACAACGACGACGGCTGGCGAGCGGATAATCGGGGATCCCGTTCGGTCTGTGCCCCCGGCTCACCACCCGGTGGTCCCTAGACGAGGCAAGCCGGGTGTTCTCGGTGAGAGACTGACTCGGTGGACGATTGGGTGAAGAGAGTAGTCGAGTGGCTCCGCACGCCTCCCGAGATTCCCGATTCCGCTTTGGTTCCTCCGCATATTGACTCTGCCTTAGCTGAGCGGATGGCGAGAGAATCGGAGGCCGCTGTCGTGGCCAATAACGACCTCGACTATTCGGTCGAGTCGCTTGTGAGACTACAGCAGCTTCTTCCCCTCGCTAGGCGCGATCGGCAGGCTCTTTACTCGCTAGGCGCATACCTCGGTGAGGTGATTCGTCGCAACGCATCGGTTACAGCGTGGGTGTATCCGGCAGGTCGAAGGGGCCGGGTTCAACGCCAGCCGCGTCTTGCGGTTGGAAGGTGGCTCGCTGATCCTCTCGATTATGTCCAGCTGATCGCCTACGGCAAGGCGCACCCCGATACTTCGTTGTCGAAGTACGTCCAACAATTATGGGCGCTTGCCGAGAATCCGACGTACGACACCGCCACGGCACTTGGACTTCGCCGACGGCATGTGAGCGCCCCAAAGGACATTGGGTACCGCTGGCGAAGCCACCGCAGGGAGCACAGACGTGAAGCATATGAAACACCCTCTCGACCGGGTCAGGATCGCAGACGATGGGATCCAGGCCGCACATAATCGGGGCTATGCGTGCCCGATGTCCTCATCTGCGTCGGACAGGTTGCGCCAGATTGGGGTGGCGCCGCCGCAGGGTGACCCATCCGGGATCACCACCGCCGAGCGATACCGCGTGGCCTCACTGATCAACTGACGACGGACAGCACCCATCACCGGCAATCCTGCCCGGTCCAAGATGGCGAACCTGACGCACGCAACCGGGTGGTATGCGCTACCAGACGGGTCCGAATGTGGCTTCGATCATGGAATCTCAGTCCATGCCTCGGTTGGCCGTTCCCGAATAGCCTGTGTCCATGCGCAGGAGGGGGCGAATAGTACTGGTATTAGTGGGCCTGCTGTCTCTTTCGGCCTGTGGACCGTCTGTCCTATCTGTGGTCGGCTCATACAGGGCAACGTTGGTCGGTCAAATAAGGACACCTACTGGCTATAGCGGGCGGCAAACCGACGGCTATTCGATGGTGCTCTTAGCAGACGGCCGCTTCGTAATGACATCTCTCCATCACGCGCCGGGAGCACGACCTGCAACCATCAAGGGGACATGGATTGAAAGCAAAAATGACCTCAGGCTCAATGGGGAGACTGGCTCGGCCGGAAACTTTCCCCCACACAAGATCGTCTTCACGACACTCGTGAAGGGCAAGAACCTTATTGAGGGAACCGCCGATGCCTTCGGTGTGAAGGAGCCTGCAGACTTCACGTTGACTTGGTCTGCCGTCCGGACCGGGTAAAGCTCGCCCTTGGGGAAAGTGGAACCCGATCCGACGTCCGAACGGTGGGCAGGGCATCCGATAGTCGGGGATCCCGGTGGGTCGTGTATCTACAGGTCGCGAGCAGATCAGCGGTTTGTTAGCGGGGTCGGGGTCCGGTCCACCCGCCCGGTATTGCCATCCATGAACATTTGCTCCGGCGGGATTCGAAGGAACGCCATTACCTTTGGGATCTGTAGTGCGGGGTTATCGCTATTCGAACTCCGGCGAGGGCACGACCAACTCCCGCAAGCTCCTCGACTCACCGTGAACGCTGATCGGCTCGGTAGGTGCGGATCAGCCTGCGATCCGATCGTCGAGATCCACAAAGCTGACGACGAGCTCGACCCCGAGCGCTTCGGCGACCTTGTCGAGGGTCGGCAGGCTGGGGGACACGTTGCCAGCCTCGAGGCGCGCGACGGCAGACTGGGTCGTGCCGAGACGCTCCGCTAGCTCGCGCTGGCTGAGCCCCCGTTTCTCCCGGAGCTCATGGATCTCCATCGCGAGCCTGATTGTCCGGCCGGCGCGCTCGTAGCCACGTCGGCGATCTGGTGAGTCGGCCCGTTCCTTCTTCACCTCGTCCCAGGTCTTGCGCGTCATTCGTCGTCCTCCGCTGTGTGGCCCTCAGCGATGCAGGTCTGCATTGCGCGCCATGCTCGTTGGACTTCCAGACGCTCTCGTTGGCGCGTCTTCACGAACACGGTGAGCAGCACGATCTTGCGGCCGGTGGCGATGTAGTAGGTGATCCTCGTCTGCTGGCGGCCGAGGTGAAGCGCAACTCCCGGAGCTTCCCGCGGAGCTGCCGAGTGAAGGGCTCGTCGAGATGCACGCCCTCGGCTGCGAGCCGGTCGATGTACCGTTCTGCTTGACCAAATAGCTCATCGGGGAGCGCGAGAAGCCATTCCTCGACCTCCTGTTCCAACTCGATCGTACCCCAGGCCATAGCACCGATGCTATGGGTAGGGTGTGACGTTCGGGAGGGCGGCACCCCTCGGCGGCCAGCTCGACACGCGGCGATAGGGGCCGCCCTACGAACCCTCGGCTCTGGAAGCGCCCACAGCCCTCAGGCATCCGAGTGAGCGACGCCGTCACTTGGGCGCGGTCGATCTACGACCGGTACGTGGATGTCAGTGCACCTCCAACGGTGCTCACGGTCTCCCCTGAGCATCCTTGGAGGTGGCGGGAATCGAACCGGCCACTTTGGGAACGAGCGTTCGCTGGTCAAGAGATCGAAAGTGCGTCTGACCTGCGAAGACGTCTCACCGTCCTCGACCCGTTTTTACCTTCTCGGACCCGTTTCTTGTGTCTTTTGCGTGTCCGGTGTGTCCTGCGCGTGTCCTGCGGGCTCCTTCCATCGGCACTATCGAGGCGGCGCTCGGAGTGCTCTTGGCAGTTGCCATACGGAGGCCGTCTAGCTGCTGTGTGAGATGAGCCTGGACGCCCTCAAAGAGGTGGCCGTACTCACGAAGGGTGACAGCGGGATCAGAGTGCCCCATCCGCTGGGACACCGCCAGGACATTGGCACCCACGTCGATCAGGAGGGAGGCGTGTGAGTGGCGAAGGTCATAGGTCCGGATGGTTTCCGGAAGCCCAGCTGCGACTAGAGCGGGCCTAATGACTTTTTCTCGCAGCTCGTAGTGTGCCCGTATTTGCTCGGGGCGTCTCCCGGCGGTGTGGGTGTGTGGGAGTGAGGGATTAAGCGCAGCAGCAGGTCGGTGCCATGATACGAGCGGCACCTCGACTTTGTGCAGGTAGCGGTGTGGATCTCGATCGCTCGGAGTGACTTCTCCAAGCTCTCGACCGTGGGGTAGCCGCAGTCACGGTAGGTGTACCTAAGGACGCCGTCGTAGCCGATTGCGGTGGGGTAGCGAGAATGCATACGCGATGCTCCAAGATTGAGGTCTGGGGACGTGTCTGAGTCTACCCGAGCAGTGTCGGTTTCCAGCGGTGTCTCCACTGGGGCCATTGGTGCCGGAATCAGCTAGGCCCAGTGCAGTAGCCAGAGGGAACCCCGAACGCACCACTCGTCGCATCGAACGTCCACTCCCTGGCGTTGCTTCCGGGGATCCTCTTCCAATGCGCTGTTATGTCCTCCTCTATGTTGTTTTCACCCGGGTAATCGGCATGTCCCGGGAGTTGAACGGTTGTGGACCAGACGAGTGGGGTACTCCCTACGGCGTCGAGGGACTCACCTCGCGGTGCGATTATGGCAGGAATGGCCACCGACCGAAACACAACTTGCGCCTGAACATCACTGAAATGTGCTCCATATCGTGGCGGGTTGCAGCTATACCAGCGCGGTTCGCTGTACCGATGGCTCACGACCACAGCACCAGAAGGGAGGTGTTCGTTCACTAATGTGATTAGATCGTGGAGGATCTCGCCGTGCGGATCTCCTGTTGGGCCACTCAATGACCTGCTGAAAGAGAACACACCTAAGGCGCCAGCTGCAATCACCCCCGCCACAGTAAGCAGGGCGAGCGTCCAAACGATCGGTCGTAACCACTTCTGTCGGGCGTCGTGTCTCTCCATGGCTTCTTCCATAGAGGCGCGAACCCTGTCTATCTCGCTGGTTGGTGCTAAAGGTGGGTCTGGATGCCTGGTCATCGGACCTCGCTCGATCACATCTTACTTCTGGCCTCACTACTTCCGCAGATCTGGACAGTGGTGGCAACCAGTAATGTTGCGGAGTGCGCCTCTTTGCGGTCAGGCTCATCGCTGTCTTCGTCATTGTGCTGGCTCTATCGGCGTGTGGCGGTTCCTCGGCTCCCGGCGTGCTCATACAGTCAGACATTCCGAGTTACTTGGGCGTCAAAGTGAATCCACAACTTAGGTCCCAGATGCTCAACGAGTTAGCGCCCGATCACTGCCAGGTGTCCAAGACCACCGTGTTCAACGCACCCGGGGTCAAGGTTGAATCGAATATCGGACTTCTGAACAACAATCCGAAGGGTCCCGAGGTGTCGAGTTCCGAGGTCGTCTGTCCGAGTGAAGTCGACGCTCAAGGAGCATTGGCAGCGTATGCAAAGGGTTGGCATGCCCGTTCGATAGCCGGGATCGAAGACGAGGCTGTTATTGGCACGCTGCTTCCTTCTCAGCGGAACTACATCTTGGGATGGCGCCAAGGCTTTGACCTCGGGATCATCTTCATCGCAAGTTCACCAACCGACAAGCGCATCACACCGGCGTTGGCCGAGTTGTTGGCACGTCGAGCAGCAGCGGGATGACTCTCCGTCGGAGATCTATTGGGATCAAGGTAGCTCTCGGCATTGGCGTCGCGGTGGCCTCGTCGGCATGTGGAGGTTCCTCGACACCCGGCGTGCTCACACAGTCAGACATTCCGAGTTACTTGGGCGTCAAAGCCAACCCATCAGAGTCAGCGTTTCAATCGCGACCGATACAAACACCACCCTGCAAGACGGGCAAACTCTCCGTCTTCAGCACTCCAGGTCAACGCGGCTACGAACAGAATCTCGGACCGGCCAACGCTCCCCAGGTGACAAGTCTCGCTGCTGATTGTTCCAATCCATCCCGCGAGACGGTTGCCTATCGCACATTTACCACTGCCATGTCCAGCCTCTATGGCGCTGGGGACTCAGTTCCTGGCGTCGGAAACGGTGCCGAGATCTATAACGTTGGCAGGATCGCCAAGGTTCCTACGCAGGTTTCTGGCCAGACTGAACTGATCCTGCGCGGCAAAGGATCTGTGCCTGCAGCCCGTTCCTATCTAGTGCTGTGGCGAGCGGACGACCAGATCGATACCGTGATCGTGACTGGACCAAGTGGAGACAAGCGCATCACACCTGCGCTGGCCGAGTTGCTGGCACGTCGAGCAGCGGCGAGTTCGTAGCGTGTCTGTGAGACGGAGTCCTGCCGGGATGCGACTGGCTCTCTGCCTTGGTATCACCGTGACGTTGTCGGCATGCGGTGGGTCCTCGACTCCTGGCGTGCTCACTCAAGCTGAGATCCCGAGTTACCTGGGTTTGAAGTCGGTCCCGCCAGCGTCTGCTTCGGAGGCGCTGGTGTCACACCCTTTCCATTGCGTGTACGTCGGGAAGAGCATCTTTAGTGTAGGGGGGAAATTCTTGAACGTTCTCTCTCCAGCCACCGCCAACTCGCCCGTTGTCGAGAGTGCCACGTTGTCCTGCGCCACTATTGCTGAGGCGTCGACCGCGTTCACACAGGCGAGTAGAGGGGGACCGGTTAAGAAGGTTCTGGCCCTTGGAGACGAGGCACGGATCATCAATGTCAGTGGTGAACTGGAGGGCCACGCCTTCGTGGTCGTCTGGCGAGAACAGAAGCAGGTCAGTCTTGTTCTCCTTATTGGGGCGCCGAAGAGCACTCGCGTGACACAAGCGTTGGCCGAGTTGTTGGCACGTCGAGCAGCAGCGGGGTCGTAGCACCCAGATCATTTGGCCGCCCGGTTCGGGTGATTCCATTCTTCTGCGAACGCTCCAACGTAGCTAAAATGATTCCTGTGCTTGCGTTGAGCCGTCACATAGGCGTCATCCTTGCCGAAGTTGGATTCTTGTTGATTCTGATTGCTGGTCTTTGGATCCTCTCCGCTCAACTCCCGATCTTTAAGATCCCTAGGGCGAGAACAATCGTCGCAGGTATCGCGCTCGCCCTCGCTGGCGTACTTCTAATCATCGCCACACACTGGGGTCACTTCGGCTGACCATCCGACGTGGTCGATGCGGGCAGATCTCTGCTGGTAGAACCAAGTCGTATCCATCCCGAGTACGGTCGTTGTGATCGTCCGATAGGGGTGGGCGGTATACGCGCCTTGGATCACATGGATTAGCCGACCCAGTAAGTCGCGAAATGATATGTACGGCTCCACCCAGAAAAATGATGTGGGAAGAAAGGCAGGTGGAATGGGAAAACGGCACGACCGAAAGCACGTCTATCTACCGATCGAAGGGGGCGTGTAGCTGAGACGATCGGAGCTGAGGGATTGGCTCAAGGCCACAAAGGCAGCACTAAACGCGCAGGACTGCGGGTTCGGGTAACCGAGTGATACCGGAAGGGTGATAGGCACCTTCTGGGGTCAGCAGGGAGCGCCATATCTTCTCTTGCGAGCGGGTTGAGGCCCCGAGAGCGGACGCACGATAGCGGGTGTTCTGCGCTCCCTCGGGATGGGGGAGGTCGTACCGGGACCCGGCAATCCCGATTGGGAGTTGGGCTTGGGTTTAGACCCACTCCGGAAATGACGATAACGAGACCGTGGACACCCGAGCAGCTCTGTGGGGGCGCCTGAACCAACCGATAGATCCTGTTGGTCGGCGCTTCGATCCTTTGGGGATTCTCCGCGGCGATAACGAGCGCCGAGCTAGACGATGCCGCCTAGCCATGATCACGAGCCTCGTTACAACGGCCGTGACTGTGGCTGTGGGGGCCGCTGTAGTTCTCACAATCACACAAGCGAACCTTGACAACACTAATGCTGCCACTCAGCGCTCGTATGGGCACGTTCTCCCTGCGACCTTGATCGTGCATGTCACTTGGGATCCTGCGACCCTGGTGGGTTTTGTAGCCGCTTCTGTTATTGGAACGATGCTGCCAATCCTTGGACTTGTCGTCATCCTGCGTACACCGGTGGAGGCGACCATGGACCTTCGCGATCGCCTTGTGATCCGTCTCGGCGTCTCAGTCATGGCGAGCGTGCTCCTTGGCCTCACATTAGGTGCGATTGCCCTGGCAGTCGATCATCCGACGCGATGGGTACTCCTCACTGCCGACTTCGCGAGTCTGGTCGTGCTCTACGCCACAGCAGGCGCGTTTCGTAGGGACCAACGAGAGCCGCGCAACTGGAAAGATGCACGAGAATGGGGCCTCGGCGTGACGTGGGTGGTCATGTTGTTTCTCGGTTTGATGCCCCTCGTCGTCGGAAGTGGCAGCCTCCTGAACGGGTTGCAACGCATGGTGATCGGCTAGGGCACCACCAGTGCCCCGCCCGAGCGTCTGGGCCAATGGCCAGGATCGGTTCTGGGAGCGCATAATCGGAGATCCCGCGCACGATCGGAATGAGTTGTCCCGACCGGCTTGAACATCGCCTGGTCACCCCAGCGGGGAGCAGGGAACGGTAGCTCCGTGCACCTGGCGGGTGCCTCGCGCAAGATAGCCTCCGAGTACTCTGTCCGGACGTGGTCAGAGCCGAAGACTTGATCGAAGTTCTGGAGTCTCTGTTTCCTGGTCTGGAGCCCATCGGAGAGGCAGAACCCGGTAGGAATAAGCAACCAACAGAGGTCGCGCGCGAACTGGTTGCCTTGGCTCTTGACCGGCCAGGAATCGCGACGTCGTCGGAATGGTCGGATCTGCTGGTCCTGACTGAGGTCCTGCTTGACAAGGGAGCTGAGCCTCCCTGGGAGGACTTCGCCAAGTCGTTTGTGGAAGACCTTCTCAATGCCGTTTCACACGGGGATCTCCAGATCACCCGGGAGCAAGTAATCGACGGACTAGGTCCAGCAACCAAAAGGTTTGCCGATTACTTAGACCGAGTCTGGGTGTCCATGCCGGACGACGATGCGCCAAATGTAATGGACCAGGCGAAGTTCGACGCCGTTGGCAATGCTGACTTGCGATGGCTCATCCGCTGCATGTTCCGGCGGACACCCGAAGGCGCATACGTAGGTACAGCAGACATCGTCAGACGAGAAGCCAAGACCGGCAGGCCTGGCGGACTCGTCTCGTAAGGCGCCCACTGGAGGTGGCTCGGGCTGGCGTCCGGGAGCGCACATAATCGGGGACACCGAGCCACGTCTCTCGTCTACTCCGATGTGGGGGCTCGGAGGATGGCGATCGAGGCGATCGCCCAAACGGTCGTTAGGGCCAACCAGATGAAAAGCCTTACCCACGGATGAAGCCTCCCCGGCTCGATCTGGGTGGCTTGTGAGAGGGGCGCGTAGGCGACCCATCCCGCCGCGGAGCCCACACCACCAAGGAAGGACCCCAAAGCCTCCAGAGCGACCCCCAGGGCCACGACAAGGACGATCCGTTCGGCGCGACCGAGACGGCGAAGCCAGTTCATTACTAAAGCGTGACACAGCTCTTTTCCCCACCGCACGATGGCTGCCGAGAGCACCGTAATCGGGGATCCCGGGCCTAGTCTTGATCCGTGATCGCCGCCATCTCGCCAGCAACACGGTTCGATCGGCTGCGCCTTGTTGGCTTGGCGCTATCTGCTATTGGCATCGCGATCGCCGTTGTCGCTGGAGCTTGGCCACTGGCAATCGGAATCGTATTCGGAGCAGCCGTGACAATCGGTTGGGCTGGTCAGCTCATTCGTCGATCCTTAGTCCAACCGATCAGCGAGCGACTCCAGTCAGTTGTTGCGGATCGCAGCTCGTTTCTGATCAGAGCGGTGTTGGGGACCGTTCCCCCGGTCATTGTCGGACTTGTAGCGTTGCTGATCGGGATTCGCTATCCAGCAGCGCTAGTCATCGCCGGCATATTTCTGACTATGGCGGTGTCGTTCCTCCTGATGTACTTGGGGATCTGGTCGGTCCGACCCGGCCAACAACCCGGTCGCTGACGCTGCCAGACTAAGCGGATGGAGCTTATCTGTTACGACTGTCTCCTCGACGGGAACGCTGTCGCAGCCACCGCATTGCTTGGAACTACAGCCACCTGTGACCAGCACGCCGGGGTAGGGGTGCTGCCGCCACCAGAGGCAATGTGCCGACGATGTGAAATAGGTGGCCTCAGCCAGCATGCGGCGTGGACCATTCGGCACGGCGAGCCATTGTGCATCTTTCACTCCGTAGACGGAGCATTTGCCGACGACATGCGCGAGCACGACTTGTTCACCAGTATTTACGAACAGTTGCGGGCGCAAGGCCACACCGATGCATACTGAAACCTCGATCGTCGTCAAGACTCGATGGCACCCGTTATGGATTCCCTTCTTCTTTGTCTTTAGGACGGCCGTGACAATCGACGGATCGACCTCGGTCCTGCCCTGGGGAGAGTATGTCTTTCCAGTTGAGCCGGGAACGCACGAAGTGCGCGTGTCTCTTCTTTATCCAAAGAGTGAGGCCCGCATCCAAGTGGATGTCGCCCAGAACAAGACGGTTCGCCTCAGGTACAACGGTCCCGCCCAGATTCTTGTACCGGGGGGCAAGCTGGAGATAGTCCCTTAGTACTATTGATCTTAAGATCACATTTGATGTCAAGCCAGATTGTAGGGAGACGGGCACTCGGGGATCCGGTTGCCATCCTGCATTGGCGCCTGCCGTAAGAACGTCTCATCGGGCTGGTCTGTCGGGCTGGCCTAGAGTTAATGCGTGGGCTGGATCGTAGGTGCACTCCTGCAGCGCAGGTGGATAGGCGTAGTGGGGTTCGCATTGATCGTTCTCGGCAGCCTTCTTCCCAAGCCTACGGGCGTGATCATCTTGGCGATTGGTGCCATTGTGATGATCTCGTCAGGAGCTATCGCCATCGTCAGAGAGCGTCGTCAGCGTCGAGCTACTTCATCCGAATCCATGCGAGACACTCCGAGCGGCTAAGCCCTTCGTAATACTTCACCCGCGCACATATCGCCGATGCGATGGCTCGATCCGATAGGTGCTCGATCCGCCGCCCCAGGGCGGGATCCATGGCTGCACTGACAGCCGGGGAATCGGTGTTCCCGTACGCCGTTGGTACGGCTGATCTCGACTGCAGACCTATGATCCAGAGTCAGTGAACGTCGCTCAGACTGCATTGGCAGTCGCACTCCCCGTTGGCCTTCTCGGTCTGATCTCGCTGGTCATCGCAAGCGTTAACTCCCGAAGAGGGTCATCGATCGGTCCAACCTCTTCTGATGGTGCTCAAAGTCAGAAGATCGGTTTCCCAATCAGAGGTGTGGGCTTCTTCATGTCTCAGAAGGACGAGATCGATAACTATGCATACGCGTGGCCGTACGTGGCCAAGCTCTGTCTTGTAGTCTCGCTTGTCGCACTGGTGATCGCCTTCGTCGCTTGGATCACCTCCTGAGCCACCATCGCAACCGACGTCGTCGATCTGCCGACTGGGGGCTCCGACCTTGGTGTCCGAGGACCAACGAGCACCATTGCTCAGGATGGTTCAGGGCGTCGAGTGGATGAAGGCTGCGACGATGAGGTTCCCGATGAACTTCAGGACTCTGACGAGCCAGTATTCCGGCTCTGGTGTCTCCGCCTCATCGGAACTGTTGCCGCTCATGGCATTACCCCTCAGACCAAGGGTCCACGGGCCATTATCCAACGACCGGACTTTATCTGGACCTGGTCGGGGACAGTGGGTGCGGACCCTGTAACACAGCACGCCGCCGACATTCCGACTGGCCACTTGGCGAACTCCGTGGCCAGGAGCAAGGTGACCTACGAGCTGTCCTTCGCAGCGTCGTCGCGCCAAGAGTTGATCGCACCCATCACGAATAGATCGAGCCGGTAGCGAACCCCAGTCTCCAGAAGGCCTGGCACACGCAAAGGCTAATCGGAGCCTCCCGCAGGACGCTCCCCTGGAGAACTGACGCTGGAGGGTCCTGCCAGAAACACCTTAGAGAAGATCAAGCGGAATGGGTTCGCACTCAGCGAATACAGAACCAGAGTCGGCGAACCAGAGATAGAGGCGCGATTCGCGGATCTCGGCTCGCGCCTCGGGCGGTCTAGTTCGACCAGGCCACGGAGCGTGCGATGCTTCATCGACGTAGTCCTGGAGCTCATCGAGCGCCTGTCTGCTTACCCCAACGATGTGATCCTCAAGAGTGTCACCATGGAATGGGAAGTTGTCTCGGACGTACGTGCCCGAGAGGCCAGCCTGATAGCTGTTTGTTTGGCCAGGAAAGCGACCCTCGTCAGACGAGTACCACAGCATGCCTTCGTCGGCGTCGACATGGAATCCAGGCGGAACGATCTGTTGAAGTCGGTCAGCGAGCAGACGAGCAAGATCGTCGGGATCCATGAGGCATAGTTTATGGGTCAGATCCGCCATCCTCCGAGTGCTGACCACTAGGTGCTCTTCGCAGCGTCCTCACGCCACTGGTCTATCGCGTCCATGCCGAAAGGGTCTGGATCTGTGTGGTAGCGAGTCCCAGTTAGCACGCCCTCGGCGTAGTCATGAAGCTCTTGGGCGTCTTCAGACTGCCAACCGTGAGCCATTGCCCAATCCCGTAGCTGGTCGGGCTGAAAGTCGTACTTGTGGTACTTCAGATGCTTGAACACATGGATCGTCGCCGCACGGTTGCTTGGGTTCTTCAGACTCCGCTCCCATCTTCCTTGACCGCCAAACCGCCGCCTGATGCGTTCCCGTAAAGGTGGATAGAGGTACGAAGTGAGGTTGATCTTTTCTGCCTCGACCACTGGGTCCAGAACGGGAGCGTTGATCGGTTCGTCTTCGGACACCTGCCAAGTATCGCCGACCATCGCGGTACAGGGCGGTGGCTTGAGTGGGTCCGTGCCCGAACTCCACGGATCTGCTTGCCGCCGTTCCAAGATTATCGGCGTTCGGTTCTAGTACCGTGCGAGGCGTGGGGACTCTGCACGGACTACTGGAAACCCTGGATGCCGACCCCCTGCGGCGTGGGAAACAGTTTGAGTCCATCTGTAAATGGTTCCTCGCTAACGACCCCATCTATCGCCGTGAACTTCGACGCGTATGGCTTTGGGACGAGTGGCCCGAACATAAGGGTCAAGACATAGGCATTGACCTCGTGGCCGAAGACGCCCGAGGCAGGCTGTGGGCAATCCAGGCAAAGGCTTACGACCCTTCATATTCAGTTACGAAGCGAGACGTAGATTCATTTCTTTCTGAGTCGGCCCGCCCAGAGATCTCGTTCCGTCTTCTCATAGCTACCACCAATCGCATTGGTCACAATGCCAGTCGCACTATTCACGGACAGGAGAAGCCCGCCAGCAAGCTCATGTTGGCTGACCTTGAGCGCGCCCAGGTCGAGTGGCCAACCTCGATCCACGATCTCCGACCTCAAGCACCACAGCCGAAGACGCCCCGCTCCCACCAGAGCGAAGCAATACACGCAGTCGTAAACGGATTCGATGTCCATGATCGTGGGCAGTTGATCATGGCGTGCGGCACTGGAAAGACGCTGACCTCCCTCTTCATCACTGCGGCGCTCCATGCACAGCGCGTGCTCGTGCTGGTTCCCTCGCTTTCCCTCTTGGCTCAGTCGTTGCGCGAATGGACCGCCAACGACCCAGACTTCGTCTACCTGCCGGTGTGCTCGGACGTGAGCGTGTCGGATTCGGATGCCGCCATCAGTTGGACGTCGGACCTGGGTTTCCCGGTAACTACAGATCCTGGTGAGATTGCGGCCTTCCTGCGGTTGCAAGGTTCTCGGCAAGTGGTGTTCGCGACCTACCAGTCATCACCACGGATCGCCGATGCTTACAAGGAGAGTTCGGTACCCGCGTTTGACATCATCATCGCCGACGAGGCGCACCGTTGCGCTGGACCTGCATCGAGCGACTTCGCCACAGTCCTCGACGAGGATGCAATCCTCGCAAGTCGGCGCCTGTTCATGACGGCGACGCCTCGGTACTTCACAGGTCGAGTGGTGCGCTTGGCCAAGGAAGCCGACTTTGAGGTGGCCTCAATGGACGATGCGACCCGATTCGGGCCGGTATTCCATCGGTTGAGCTTTGGAGAAGCGATCAAACGTGACCTTCTGTCAGACTACCAAGTGGCAGTGATCGGAGTAGATGACGCCACCTACTATGACTGGGCCACCAACGGGCGCTTCGTCACTCTCGACGGGAAGGACGTCACCGACGCCCGCACCCTTGCTGGTCAGATCGGTCTAGCCAAGTCGATCCGCAAGTACCATCTGCGGCGAATGATCTCGTTCCATTCACGCATAAGACGAGCAAGAGACTTCGCCTCATCCCTTCCCGAAATAGTGGCTTGGATGCCGCCCGAGCAACGACCTGTGGGCAAGCCCTGGTCCACATACGTCTCGGGTGAGATGTCAGCCCAGGACCGCCGTCTGAGATTGAACCAGCTCAGATCGCTCGATGACGAGGACTGGGGATTGCTGGCCAACGCCCAGTGCCTGTCCGAGGGTGTAGACGTACCGACCCTTGACGGCGTTGCGTTCATTGATCCACGGCGCTCTGAGGTTGACATCATCCAAGCGGTTGGACGGGCCATTCGGAAGGCACCGGACAAGCAGGTTGGGACGATAGTGGTACCGGTATTCGTCGGTTCACAAGACGACCCCGAGGCAGTGCTCGATGACTCGGCGTTCAAGCCGGTGTGGGATGTGATCAAAGCTCTACGGGCACACGATGCCGAGTTGGCTATCCAACTTGATGAGCTTCGTCGGAGCTTGGGGAAGGGCAGTACGAAGGTCACACTCCCAAAGAAGATCCACCTAGACCTTCCAGTCGCGATTACAGGTGACTTTGCTAACGCATTTGAGGTGCGTCTTGTTGAGCGGACCTCGTCGTCGTGGGAGTTCTGGTTTGGAGCGCTCCAACAGTTCATTGAGCGACATGGAAATGCACTGCCGAACCGCACTTCGACTGGCCTTGAGACATATCCGCTTGGCCAGTGGGTCAACCATCAACGAACGGCTTATGCAAATGGGACACTTTCGTCAGACAAGGCAGACCGACTTGATGCACTGACTGGGTGGGCATGGGACGCTCACTCACATCGCTGGGAAGAGGGCTACAAACACTTGGAGGCATTTACCCAAGAGTTCCATAATCCCCGCCCAGGGCACCGGTATGTCGCTCCAGACGGCTACCGTCTTGGGCAGTGGGTAATGGTGCAGCGAGTGGAGTACGTGCGAGGGAGGCAAACGCCCGATCGCATTGCCCGCCTTGAATCGATCGATGGATGGACGTGGGATGCCGTCGAATATGCGTGGAATGAAGGCTACGAGCACTTGCAAACCTTCGTTGGTGGGTTTGGTCATGCCCGACCGTCGCGCACGTACATTGCACCCGATGGCTTTCGGCTTGGCCAATGGGTGAACTCCTACGCTCGACCACTTCACAAGAAGGGAAGGATTAGTGCGGAACGGGTGGCACAACTGGACGACCTACCTGGTTGGGCGTGGGACGCCTTTGCAGTCAAATGGGAGGAGGCCTTTGCTCGCCTGACTGCTTTCATAGCGAGAGAGGGCCATTCCAGTGTCCCCCATTCATACAAAGAAGATGGTTTCAACCTTGGCTCATGGGTGAATACACAGAGGTCTAAGCACAGCAAAGGAAAGCTCGACCCCGAACAGGCGAAGCGACTCGATGCCCTGCAGGGTTGGACATGGTGAGCTTGGAGTAGACGGTTGCTCTGCTTGCTAAGCGGTAGCAGCACCGAACGGAACGGATTGGCAGGTCAGACGTAACGTTCTGGTCGTGCTGGCATGTCGTCCTCCGAGAGATTCAGAGCTGTCTCCGTGCTGTTGACCTTAATCTGAACCAAGACTAAGCGCTGGAGTTCCCAGTCCGGTTCAGAAGCAAACTGAGGATTCCTGAACCTTGGTTCTCAACCACTGTCCGGTCTTGTGTTTCGGACAGATACCCCGTGTCCGAGCTTGCGAAGACTGCTTTCACAAGTTCCGCCGTAACCACGTCCCGAAGCGTGTCACTCGTGATGGCCGCCGTAAATAGTGAGTACGTATCGAGAGCGTTTCGTTTCTGCTCGTTTACGACCTGTAGATGCTTGCCGATCCGATACCCACGCACGCAGAATGTCAGTGCATACGTGGCGATTCCCACGAAGAAGAGTCGAACCACAAGAGATCGTGTGAACTCTGCCCACTCGGTGCCGGCGCGGGCATTGAGGTCGACGTGAAGTGTTGAGAAAAGCCAGATGCCAAGCCCGACTGTCGCAGCAGCGAGGACCATGCTTGCAATCAAGAAGTTCTTTGCCTCCCCCCAATGCCCCTCAGATTGGGTGTTGTAGTAGGGATAGCTTCCCTGCTCCTGCTTCGCCTGCGGCGGTCTTGACCTGTGACAACAGTCTTTGAGCTTCTGCCTCTGCAATCCTGGCTTGCTCAACCAGCCCTACTGCCTCAGCGGTCTTCATCGCGATATCGACTTGGGATTGAGCTTGAGGTCTTACGTACGTAGCAAACCACTCTCTCGCGTTCTCAAGTCGCTGAGTAAGCTGAGCATGAACCGCCGAAGCATTTCGTCAGACAACTTGAAGACTTGCATTGCCGTGATGCAGGCGAAAAGCTCGTTCAACTGATTGCTGGTGTCCCGCAATAGCGCTGTTGACAACTGTGATTCGTCCTGCGCGTCGAGGGCTTTAGCACGTTCCAGGATTCGGCGAGTCTTCGTTGCTTCAACTGCAAAGTTCAATGTGCCAAGTTCTGACTCTCGTGGAAGATCATTTAAGGTTTGCTCGGTAAAGCGGGCTATGGATTCTGCGAGGCTTCCCATTGGTGTTCTCCATCCTCGGACCCGAGAGGTCGATTGCTCGGCGCCTACGAGGGTAGACCGGAGGTGTGACGTACTGGGGTATTCACCTGTGCGCCACCTCGGACGCCGTTAATGGGGCCGAAGGATCGTACGTGGGAATCAGCGATGCGATCTGGTCCAGCGATCGAAGCGACACACCCTGGCCCTACGGTCCGGCCCATGGATCGCGAGAGTGTGCTGGAGAGCTGGAGACGCAGCATCGCCAGGCCAACCCAGGGTCGGACATGATGACCCGCGAAGAAGGCATGGCGCTCATTGCTGAGGTTCAGAAGGTGCGGCGCCAGCTGTGGCGGCTCAGATACGAGCTACGGAGAGTGCTGGAAACGATTCGTGAGGCACTACCCGTCAGCCACGGTCTGACAAGGTCGCAGAGGGCGTCATGACGGGTGCGAACTGAGCTTGCGCCACAAGCTGAGAACGAGGGCCTTAGGGCGTTGACGCAAAAGGTCTTGTGTCCTGTTCGTGTCCTGTGGAACCTTTCGGCCCTCTCAGACTGAACTCACTCCCTGGCCAGAGCGTTATTCGTTTCGTGGAGGTGGCGGGAATCGAACCCGCGTCCTTCGGCTTCTCATCGGGCCTTCTCCGAGCGCAGCCGGCAGCTGAGTTTCGGGTCCTTCGCCGCCACCGGCGACATTCGAAAGCCCTAGCCGACCTTTGGTGTCCCCGGCGGCCAATCGGCAGAACCGCTCGGGTAAGCCCCGCTAGATGACGCCCGCTACCGGCCCACAGGGCTGAGACCGGACGGACGGGCTACGTATTAAGCAGCCAGCGCGAAATCAGAATTCGCGTTTATTTTTTTGTTCCGGCTCTTTAACGTGGTTCCGGAGACCACGGCTCGCTTCTCCCGAATTGACGACCAAAGTCGAAACCGATCACCCCCTGGTTGTGTACCGGCTCCATCCTACCGCCGAGCCACCGCCTACCCGACGAGGGGGGTCAGGCACGATCCCGGGGCACGACGCCGAGCGGCGGCCGGGTCACACCGGGCCCGAGAGATGCCCTTCAGTCGTATTCCTTGCGGGCTCCCCGCCCGACGCTCTTGCCGGCGGCACTTCGGGCTTCGCGCGCCGCGTCGCGCTCCGCGTCGCGGGTGGCGATGGCATGGCGCTTGTCGTAGAGGCGCCGGCCCCGGGCCAGGGCCAGCTCCACCTTGGCCCGGCCCTCTTTGAAGTAGATCGACAAGGGTACGAGGGTGAGGGCCTTCTGTTGGGTCTGGATCATGAGCTCGTCGATCTGGTCGCGATGCAGGAGCAGCTTGCGCCGGCGCTCAGGGTCATGCGCACCGAACCCGGCGGCGTGCTCGTAGGGAGGGATGTGGACGCCGAGCAACCACGCCTCGCCTCCCTCCACCCGGGCGTAGGCATCGGCCAGGGTCACCCTTCCGGCGCGCAGGGACTTGACCTCGCTTCCCTGGAGAGCGAGGCCGCATTCGAGGGTCTCGAGGATGTCGTAGTCGTGCCGGGCGCGACGGTTGCGGGCCACGGTCTTGATCCGGTCGGTCCCGTCGTCAGGGACGCGGCGCGCCGCTCGCCGTCCCGGCCCCTTGGCTGCTGCCACCGTGCGAACGGTACCTCGGTGGGCGTGTGGTCCGATCCGTGCCCGACATGGGGTGCGCCGGTACCCTCGGAGGGATGCTCCGGCTCCCCGCCCCCGTCTACGCCGAGATGGTGGGCCACTGCCTGCGGGGGCTTCCCGACGAGGCATGCGGGTTGCTCGGCGGCGACCCCGGATCCGGGGACGTGGCTCGCTGCTACCCGACCCGCAATCTCGCCGCCTCGGCCAAGCTCTACACCGTCGACCCCGCCGAGCATCTCCGGGCCGATCGCGACGCCGAGTCGCGTGGCATCGAGATCATCGGGGTCTTCCATTCCCACACCCACACCGACGCGTACCCGTCGCCCACCGACATCGCCCAGGCGCCGGACCCCGGGTGGCACTACGTGCTCGTGTCCCTGCGGGACACCCATCCCACGGTGCGGTCGTACCGCATCTACGGCGAGGTGGTGGACGAGGAGCCGGTGGTCGTCGAACCCCGGTAGTCCGCTCCAGGTAGAATGCCGACCGGAGTCGTCGACATTCGTTCGGCCGCCCACACCCTCTCCGGGGCGGGGCGGCCTCCGAGGCAGGGAGGACATCGTGGCTGTCGAGGTGAGGCTGCCCACGGTCCTGCGCCAGCACGCCGGGGGGAGATCGGCGGTGATCGCCGAGGGCACCACCATCGGAGAGGTTCTCTCCGACCTGGTGCGGAGCTATCCCGGCCTCAAGGGCCAGGTCCTCACCGAGGACGGCACCCTGCACAAGTTCGTGAACGTGTACGTCGACGACGACGACGTCCGTCACCTGGAACAGCTCGACACCAAGGTGGCCGACGGCATGACCGTGTCGATCCTGCCCGCCGTGGCCGGCGGCTGAGTCCGCCGCCTCCCGCCGCGACACCGGACCGACGCCGCACGGAGGCCGTCCCATGGCCGTAGTCACGAACATCCTCGATCTCATCGGCAACACCCCCCTCGTCGATGTCAGTTCCCTCAGCCCCAACCCCGACGCCCGCATCCTGATCAAGCTCGAGGGTCAGAACCCGGGGGGGTCGGTGAAGGACCGCATCGCGCTCTCGATGGTGGAGGAGGCCGAGAAAGACGGTCGGCTGGCTCCGGGGGACACCTTGTTGGAGCCGTCTTCGGGAAACACCGGGATCGGGCTGGCCCTGGTGGCGCGGGTGAAGGGATACCACCTCAAGGTGGTGCTGCCCTCGAACGTCTCGGTGGAACGCCGCCAGCTGCTCGAGGTGTGGGGTGCGGAGATCATCGAGTCACCCGGCGAGCAGGGTTCGAACGGGGCGGTGCGGATGGCCCAGGCCATCGCGGCGGAGCATCCCGAGTGGGTCTTTCTCTACCAGTACGCCAACCCTGCCAACCCCAAGGCGCACTACGAGGGGACCGGCCCCGAGATCTGGCGCGACTGCCCCGAGGTGACCCACTTCGTGGCCGGCCTCGGCACCTCGGGGACCCTCTTGGGCGTGGGCCGGTTCCTGAAAGAGCGCAACCCGGGCGTCGAGGTGTGGGCTGTGGAACCGCCCGCCGGGGAGATGGTGGACGGCCTGCGGAACCTCGATGACGGCTACATCCCTCCCATCTTCACCGACCTCGGTGGTGAGGCCCTGCTCGACCGCAAGACCATGGTCGGGCCCCGGCAGTCGGTGGAATGGACCCGCCGCCTGGCCGAGGTCGGGGTGTTCGCGGGGATCTCGTCGGGCGCGGCCATGGCGGGCGCGGCCAAGTGCGCACAGGCCATCGAGGCCGGCGTCATCGTGGTGGTGTCGGCCGACGGCGGCTGGAAGTACCTGTCCACGGGAGCATGGACCGATGACCTCGACGTCGTGGTCGAGCGGGCCAAGCGCACCATCTACTTCTGAGCCGGCCTACTTCTGAGCCGGCCTCCTTCTGGGCCGGCCTCCTTCTGAGCCGACGGCCCCGCGGCATGACGCCGGGGACTACGCCTTCTTGGGTGCCTTGCTGCGCAGCGCCACGGCCGCGTCGGGCTCGAGGACGCGGAAGCTGAAGCTCTCTTCGAGGTAGAGCGCCACCGTCTCGGCGTCGTGCCAGGCGTAGCCGATCGAGATGTCCTGGCCGGATTCGAAGACGAAGTCCCCACCGCGCAGGCTGAGCACGATGCCGCCTTCGACGCCCGGTGCCCAGACGAGGGGGCCGCCCAGGATCTGGCGGAGGTGGTCGAGGAGGAGGTGGCCCCCGTGCTCGGCGGTGTGGACGATCTCGGTGTAGATCCCCGGCGAGAGGGCCAGTCCGTAGGGCCCCCCGATGCCCGCCCCCCGCAGGACGTCGACCGCCTCGGCCACCGCGGTGGGGTAGTGCTCGGGATCAGGGGACAGGGTGAGCGCGGTGTGGGAGGTGCTCTGGGTGATGCCTTCGATCTGTCCCGCCGCGTAGCCGTGGAAGACGGCGGTGTTCTCCGCCAGGGCGATGCGCCGGCCCGCGTCCTCGAGGCCGGGGAGATCGAGGTCGGTCGCCCCCCGTTCGGCGTCGTCGACCTCGCTGCGCTTCACGACGAAGTCCGAGCGCAACTCCACCAGGGGCAGGACCCGTCGTTGGGAACCGGTCACGTCGGGGGCGGGGCCCGCGATCGAGGTCCGGCGTCCGAGGGCGGTGGCCGAATGGGTCCAGCCCAGGGGCCCTTCGAAATCCACCAGCTTGCGGGCCGCCAGATGGGTTTCGAGGCGAGGCTTGATCTCGTCTTCGATGGCCGCCCATCCCGCGTCGGCGATGGGGGCGAGCTGACGGTGGAGGTGGTTCATGATTCGTGTCCCTTCAGGCTGCCGATGCCGAGTGATCCCGATGCCGCCGCCGATGCCTCTGGTGCGCCGGTGCCCGCATCGGCCTCGGTCTCGATCTCGAGGATGGACCCCGTGGTGAAGAGGTAGGTGCGGAGGTGCTCGTCGAGTTTCGGGTCCCGGCGGCGGAGCCACTCGAGCGTCATCGAGGCGTGCTCTTTCTCCTCGTCGCGGTTGTGGGCGAGGACTTCGGCCAGGGTGGGGTCCGAGGTGGCGTTGACCCGCTGGTCATACCAGTCGACGGCCTCGAGCTCCTCGCACAGCGAGGTCATGGCCCGGTGGTGGTCGATGGTCGCCTCGTCGAGGTGGTCCGCGGCTTCGTGCAGCCCTTCGCTCGCCATGTGGTGCTCCTGTCGCCCGTCTGTTCCGACCGTGCCGCCCTGCGCCTCTACACCGGACGCCGTCCCGGGAGTCGCCTCCGGTCCCAGGGACACGGTATAGGTTCGAGGAATGGCCGACGTCCGCCCCGGGACCGGGACCCGGTCCCGCCCGACCGGGGGGCAGGCGTCGTGACCCGCAAGACGACACGCACCAAGGGCAAGGTCCAGGCGCTTCCCGAGCACCTCCAGCGCCGCGAGGAGTGGAACGGGTTGCGGCGGGGCGACCTCGTCGAGATCGAGGGGCCGGTGCTGCGGGGGGCGGCGTGGCGGTTCCTCGGGTACGTCCGTAACGAGCGCAACGGCGCCGAGTCGGTGGAGGTGATCGGGGGCCGTCCCGGCGAGGACCGGGTCCGGTCCTTTCTCCCCGAGCAGGTCTTCCCGGTGGGCGGGCGCAAGGGGGGTCAGGCCTCGCTGGCCGACGCACCGCAACTGCCGCTCATCTGAGGCCGGGCTTCACGTCGTCGTGAGCCCGGGGGCCCGGCCCGACCGGGGGCAGGCCCTCTGACTCGGGTGTTCCTGGCCCCAGGTCGGGTGCCGTAGCCTCGGGGCCATGGACGGCCGTCCCATCGGCATGTTCGACAGCGGGTTCGGTGGGCTGACCGTGGCTCGAGCGCTGATCGACCTCGCCCCCCACGAAGAGCTCGTCTACGTGGGCGACACCGGTCGCTACCCCTACGGGCCGCGCGACCTCGACGAGGTGCGGTCGTTCGCGGTGCAGATCGCGCGGTGGCTGATAGAGGAGATCGACGTCAAGCTCGTCGTGGTGGCCTGCAACACGGCGTCGGCGGCGGCGCTCGACGCCCTGCGGGCCGAGTTGCCGGTCCCGGTGGTCGGTGTCATCGACCCCGGCGTGCGGGCGCTGTCCAAGGCCACGCGCAACCGGCGGGTGGGAGTGGTCGGAACGGTGGGGACCATCCGGTCCGGTGCCTACCAGCGCGCCATCGGGGCGCTGCCCGCTCCGCTGGAGCTCGTGCCCGCCTCGTGCCCGGGGTTCGTCGAGTTCGTCGAACGGGGGGAGACGCGGTCGGATCAGGTGGCCGTGCTGGCGGAGCGACTGCTGGCGCCGGTGCGCGACGCCGGGGTCGACGCCTTGTTGCTCGGGTGCACGCACTACCCGTTCCTGGCTCGGACCATCGCCGATGTCATGGGCCGTGACGTGGTCCTCGTGTCCTCGGCCGACGAGACCGCCTTCGAGGTGCGCGACATCCTCGACCGGGCCGAGGAGGGGGATGGCGGTGTGGGTCGGGGGGAAAAGCGGCGCAGCACCCTGCGGGTCTTCTCCTCGGGCGACGTGGAGTGGTTCCGCACCGTCGGGAGCCGGCTCTTCGGAGAGGAGCTCGGCGAGGTGCAGGGGCTGTCGTGGCCCGACCCTCCTCCGGTCACCGACGTCGCGACCCGCCCCCGGGTCACCGCCGGGGCCCCGAAGGCGGGTGGGGGCAAGGGGACGCCGGGCGCAGGCTCCCGGCCCGGCCGGGCGACGGGCTGAGGCGTGCTCACCCTCACGGTGTTGGGATGCGACGGGAGTCACCAGGCCGCGGGCGGGGCCGCCAGCGGCTACCTGGTGCGGTCGTGGGAGTCGGCGACGTCGGTGTGGATGGACGCCGGGCCCGGGACCTTCGGGAACCTGCAGCGGTTCACCGACCCGCTGCGGCTCTCGGCCATCGTGTTGACCCACGAGCACCACGACCATTTCGGGGACATCGAGGGGTTCATCACCGCGGCGCGCTGGGTGTACGGGTTTCACCGTGATCCCATCCCCGTCTACGCCGCCCCCGGCGTCCTGTCGCATCTGAGCCAGGACGTCGAGGGGGTCCTCGACTGGCACGAGGTGGGAGACGGTGACGGGGCGGACATCGGTGATCTGCGGGTGACCTTCAGTCGCACCGACCATCCGCCGGTCACCCTGGCCACCCGTCTCGAAGGGCCCAGGGGCGCGCTGGGGTACTCTGCGGACTCCGGGCCGCAGTGGTCGTTCTCGTCGCTCGGCCCCGCTGTCGACCTCGCCCTGTGCGAGGCCACCTACACCTCCCATCCCGAAGGCCCGGCCATCCACATGAGCGGCAGACAAGCAGGGTCCACGGCGCGTGACGCCGGCGCCCGTCGCCTGGTGATCACCCATCGCCTCCCCACGGTCAGCGCCCAGGAGGTCCTGGCCCAGGCGACCGAGGCCTTCGGTGGACATGTCGATCAGGCCGCGGTGGGCCGGGGGTACTCGCTGTGACCGACCCCCGGGCCCTGCGGGCCGACGGCAGGGACGTGGCCGACCTGCGGCCGGTGTCGTTCGTCCGCGACTTCACCGAGTTCGCCAACGGGTCGGTCCTCGTCTCGATGGGCAAGACCAAGGTGCTGTGCACGGCGTCGGTGGAGGACCGGGTCCCGCCCTGGCTGCGGGGGGGCGGCAAGGGCTGGGTCACCGCCGAGTACTCGTTGTTGCCGGGATCTTCGGCCGAGCGGGTGGGACGCGAGGCGGCCAAGGGAAAGCAGTCGGGCCGCACCCACGAGATCCAACGGCTCATCGGCAGGTCGCTGCGGGCCGTCACCGACCTCGTGGCCATGGGTGAGCTGTCGGTGACGGTGGACTGCGACGCCCTGCAGGCCGACGGCGGGACGCGCACGGCGTCGATCTGCGGCGCCTACATCGCGCTGCACGACTGCTTCACCCGGCTGCTGCAGAAGCGGGTCATCTCCACCCACCCCCTCACCGACGCCTGCGCGGCGGTGTCGGTGGGCGTCGTCGACGGGGCGTGCCTCTTGGACCTCGACTACTCCGAGGATTCGCGCGCCGAGGTGGACATGAACGTCGTCATGACGGGGTCGGGGCGTTTCGTCGAGGTGCAGGGCACCGCCGAAGGGATGGCGTTCTCGCGCGGTGAGCTCGACGAGCTCGTGAGCCTGGCCGAGGGCGGCATCGCCGTGCTCCTCGAGGCCCAGCGCGCCGTCGTCGACGAACCCCCCGCTCCTCGGTGACCAATCCCGGCGACGGCGACGGCGACGGCAACGGCGTCGGCGCCACCGGGCGGCTGCGCATGGTGCTCGCCACCGCCAATCCCGACAAGGCGGCCGAGATCGTCGCCCTCGTGGCCGACACCGTGGGTGACCGGGTCGAGCTCGTGGCCCGGCCCGCCTCGGTGGGAGAGGTGGAGGAGTCCGGCGACACCCTGGAGGAGAACGCCCGGCTCAAGGCGCGGGCGCTGGTCGAGGCCACCGGGCTCCCCGCCATCGCCGATGACACCGGGCTCGAGGTCGATGCGCTCGGGGGCGCCCCCGGCGTGCGGTCCTCGCGGTACTCGGGGGAGCACGCCACCTACGAGGACAACGTGTCCCTGCTCCTCCTCGAGCTCGACGGCGCCGGTGCCCGGGCCTCGGGAGCGCGCCGGGCCCGGTTCCGGACCGTGGCCATGGCCTGTTTCCCGGGGGGCCGGGAGGTGGTCGCCCACGGCGTGGTGGAGGGCACGATCTCTCCCGAGCGCCGCGGCAGCGGCGGTTTCGGCTACGACCCGGTCTTCGTCCCCGACGGCGGCGACGGGCGGACCTACGCCGAGATGTCGAGCGCCGAGAAGAACACCCGGTCGCATCGGGCCCGGGCCTTTCGGGCCCTGGCCATCGGGTTGCTGTCGGGCTGAGAACCCCGGCGGGCCGGGCTCAGCGCAGGCGCCAGTCCACCCGTTCGCCCGAGGCGAAGCGGGCCTGGCCCTCGGCCAGCGCGGCGGGGTCGTTGCCGAGGCCGACGAAGGCCCAGCCGAGGCCGAGGGCCTGGCTCCGGGTGAGCTCGCGGCCCGCCCACAGGGCCCGGAGGGTTCCCTGCACCGCCACGGGGTGGGCCTTGGCGATCACGTCCGCCGCCCACTGGGCGCGGCTGCGGAGCTCGGCGGCGGGCACCACCTCGGTGACGAGGCCGATCTGCAGGGCGCGCTCCGCACTCATGCGCTCCTCGCTGCCGAGCAGGGTGAGCCGGACGAGGTCGCCGAAAGGCATGCGGCCGGTCATCTGGAGGGGTTCGAAGGACGCGGCCATGTTGAAGGTCAGGTGGGGGTCGAAGAAGGTGGCGTGGTCCGCCGCGATCATGAAGTCGACCTCGCCCAGCATGTAGAAGGCGCCGCCGCAGGCGATCCCGTTCACCGCGGCGATGACCGGCTTCCACAGGTCGTTGCTCTTGGGGCCGAGGTTGTCCCCCGGGTCGTCGAACATGAACGGGGTGGTGCCCGACCCGATGTGGATGGACTCCCCGGGCTCGGGGCCGCCCGGCTCGGGGTCGGCGGTCCCCGACGCACCCGGTTCGCCCGAGGCCGCACCTCGGCTCCGACCGGGGCGGGGCCCCTCGGCCAGCGCTTCGGAGCGGTCGATGCCCGTGCAGAAGGCCTTCTCGCCGGCCCCGGTGAGGACCACCACCCGGACGTCGTCGTGGCGCCGGAGCCACCGCCACAGGCTGCGCAGTTCGCGCTGCATGGTCGTGTTGAAGGCGTTCATGACGCCGGGGCGGTTGAGGGTGACCCAGGCCACGCCCCCCGACTCCTCGTAGCCGAGCGTCTCGAACTCGGGCATCGCATTCCTCGCCGTGGTCGCCGGGTGCCTGCCCGCCGGGCGCTGACTCGTGGCGGGGCCGCGGGCACGGTAGCAGGGACGGTCCGAGGTGGGCACACCGGAACCCGCCCGATCACGCTGGGGGCTGCTCGCTCAGGCGGGTTCCGGTGGTCCGTACAGCTCCGGGATGTGGCCGGGGGCATGTTCGGCACCGACCCGGATGCTCGCCACCGACCGGGGATAGCAGTGAGCGACGAGGCTCCCGATATCTTCGGCCATGGCCGGGGCTTTCAATAGGGACCAAAGGCCCTAATGCGGTCCCGCGATGGCGGGGCCCCCCGGTGCCGATCGGAGTCGGCGGCGGGCTCCGGCCCTGGTCACCGGGCCCGAGGGCCGGCTCATTGGCGGCCCGAGTGGCATTGGCGGCACAGTGTCACGGCGCGGCTCGGCCCCGAGCTCCGAGGCGCCTGTGGGGGAGGAGAACGATGTCTGACGACGAGCTGAGCAAGGTCATCGGCAAGCCCATGAGCAAGTCGAAGGTCGTGATCGAGCGCGGCCCGGTCGCCAACTTCGCCACCGCCGTGTGCGACCCGAGTCGCGTCTACCGCGACCCCCGCGCCGCAGCCGAGGCCGGCTTGCCGGCGATCCCGGTGCCGCCGACCTTCCCCTTCGTGATGCAGACCTGGGGCGAGTTCGCCGAGGACCAGCCGGCCGACAAGCCCAAGGGGAACCCCATGGGCGAGGTCATCGGGCCGCTCATGGCCAAGGGGGGCATCATCCTCCACGGCGAGCAGGAATTCATCTACCACCGACCCGTGTTCGTGGGGGACGTGCTCGTGGGGGAGGGGCATGTCGTCGACGCCTATGCCAAGGAGTCCAAGGGAAAGACCATGACCTTCCTCGTCACCGAGACGGTGTGGCGCGACGAGGCGACGTCGGAGCCCGTGGTCACCTCGCGCTTCAACCTCATCCACCGGGGCTGACCGGCTCCGACCTCGGCGTGGGGGCCACAGGGGCGGGGGGCGGAGTGTGAATTCCCAGGTCGGCCGGTGCTAGAACGAGCGACATGAAGACCTCCTGGCTCACCGCGCCACAGTGGGCGGCGGTCCTGCGCATCGGACTCGGGCTGTGGTGGCTCGAGAGCTTCCGCCACAAGAACCTCACGGCGTGGATCAAGAGACAGGCCGGGATCAACTGGGCGGCCGACATCGCCTCCAAGCACCGCTGGAAGTTCGTCGGCGCGGGCTTCACCGCCGTGGTGAAGCCCCATCCCAAGGCGATGACCTGGGTGATCCTCATGAGCGAGCTGTCGCTCGGGCTGGGGCTCACGTTGGGGATCCTCACCCCCGTGGCCGCCTTCGCCAGCATCGCCCTCAACCTCTTGTACTTCGTCCTCATGATCCACGACTGGGCCGAGCAGGGACAGAACGCCATGATGGTCCTGGCCGCGGCGGTGATCCTGGGGACCCACGGCTGGCAGGTGTGGTCCATCGACCATCTGATCGGCTGGTTCTGAGCGGCCGAGACGGCGCGACGACACCGGCACGACGACACACCGGATAGGGGAGCCAGAGCATGCCCATCGGCATCGGGGAGGACCACGAGGAGCTGCGTCGCACCGTGCGACGGTGGCTCGAGGCGCGCTGTCCCCCCGAGGTGGCGCGCGCCCTCCTGGACGCCGAGACCGAGACCATGCCCCCCTTCTGGGGCGAGCTGGCGGCCCAGGGCTGGTTGGGCATCCACGTCGCCGAGGAGTACGGCGGGCAGGGCTTCGGCATGCTCGAGCTCGCCGTCGTCGTCGAGGAGATGGCCCGGGCCGTGATGCCGGGCCCGGCCATGCCGACCATGCTCGCCGCCGCCATCGTCTCGGCCGGAGCCGATGACGCCCAACGCAAGGCCCTGTTGTCCCCGATGGTCGACGGAAGTCTTCCCGCCACCGTGGTCCTGCCCGGCGCCGGGACGCTGGCGGGCGCCCGGGCCGCCGATGGCACGCTCGACGTCCACGGCCAGGTGGGCCCGGTGCTGGGCGCCACCCTGGCCCGGCGGCTCCTGGCCCCGGTCACGGTGGCCGACGCGGCGGGAGCCGGGAGCGACGGCGACGTGGTGTGGTGTGTGATCGACCTCGACGTCGACGGCGTCACCGCATCCCCCCTGGCCAGCCTGGACCCGACGCGCCGGGTGGGCTCGGTGGGGGTGGAGCGGCTGGTCGTGGTGCCCGAGCGCCAGCTGCCCTCGGTGTCGAGCACCCTGGTGCGGGACCTGGCGCTCGTCCTGGCCGCGGCGGAGTGCGCCGGGGGGGCCCGGTGGTGTCTCGAGGTGGGCAGCGCCTACGCCGTCGAGCGCCGCCAGTTCGGTCGTCCCATCGGCCAGTTCCAGGCCGTGAAGCACCGCCTGGCCGACATGTTGGTGGCCGTGGAGCAGGTCACCGCGTTGGCGTGGGACGCCGCCCAGGCCGCCGACGCCGGAGACGCCGCCCAGGCCCGGTTGTCCGCCGTGCTGGCCGGGGCCTTCGCCCTCGACGCCTACGGCGCATGCGCCAAAGGCTGCATCCAGATCCTGGGCGGCATGGGCTTCACCTGGGAGCACGACGCCCACCTCCAGCTGCGCCGGGCCCTGACGCTGCGCCAGCTCGTCGGACCGAGCACCGCCTTGCGGGTGGAGGCGACGCGCGCCGCGCTGGAGGGCAGCCGCCGCCGACTGGTCCTGGACCTTCCCGACGAGGCCGACAGCGTCCGGGAGCAGGTCCGGGCCGTGGTGGCCGAGGTGGCGGCGGCGTCGGATCCGAACCAGCGCCGCCGGCGCCTGGTCGAGACCGGGCTCCTCACGCCCCACTGGCCGGTGCCGTGGGGACGAGGGGCGGGGCCCGTCGAGCAGCTCGTGATCGACGAGGAGCTCGCTGCCGCCCATGTGCACCGGCCGCACCTGGCCGTGGGCGCCTGGGCGCTGCCCACCATCATCGCCCACGGCAGCGCCGAGCAGCAGGAGCGGTGGGTGGGGCCCACGATGCGGGGTGAGTTCGTGTGGTGCCAGCTCTTCAGCGAGCCGGGCGCCGGCAGCGATCTTGCCGCCCTCTCCATGCGCGCCACGCGCCACGACGGGGGTTGGGTGCTCAACGGCCAGAAGGTGTGGACGTCGATCGCCATGCGGGCCGACTGGGGGATCTGTCTGGCCCGGAGCGATCCCGACGCGGCCAAGCACGAGGGCATCACGTATTTCATCGTCGACATGCACAGCGAGGGGATCGAGGTTCGCCCCCTGCGCGAGATCACGGGCGCGGCGATGTTCAACGAGGTGTTCTTCACCGACGTCTTCGTGCCCGACGACTGTGTGGTGGGGCAGGTCAACGGCGGATGGCGCCTGGCCCGCACGACCCTCGCCAACGAGCGCGTGTCGATGGCGGGCGGCGCCACCTGGGGCTTCGGGATCGAGGGGATCCTCAAGGGCATCAAAGCCGGTGGGTCCGAGGACGCCGTGGTCCTCGACGGCGTGGGGAGGCTGCTGGCCGAGGCCCAGTCGTTGGCGCTCCTCGGGGCCCGGACCACGCTCCGTTCGGTCTCGGGCGTCGAGCCCGGACCCGAGGCGAGCGTGCGCAAGCTGCTCGGCGCCGAACACGAGCAGCGTCTCCAGGAGTTCGGGCTCATGCAGCTCGGCCCGCGCAGCGCCACCACCGAGGACGACGCCGGCCGGTGGAGCCAGGGCTTTCTGTCCTCGCTGTGCCTGACCATCGCCGGGGGGACGAGCGAGGTGCAGCGCAACGTCATCGGCGAGCGCATCCTCGGCCTCCCCCGCGACCCCGAGCCCGGGGGCTGAGGACCGGTCGGGCCCGGCCCCGGTGGTCGGGCGGGATGGTTTGACAGGGCACGGACACGACGCCCAAGCTGCGAGAACCGGGCGAGAAGGGACGGACATGGGAGAGGCCACGCGGTACTTCGAGGACGTCAAAGAGGGCGACGAGGCGCCGGCGTCGAGCCACACGCTCACGCGGACGGACCTCGTGCGCTATGCCGGCGCGTCGGGGGACTACAACCCCATGCACCACGACGAGATCCTGGCCACCGCGGCCGGACAGCCCAGTGTGTTCGGTCACGGGATGTTCTCTATGGGCCTGCTCGGCACGGCCCTCACTGACTACGTCGGGCCCGGCAACGTCACCCACTACAAGGTGCGCTTCTCCCGCCAGACCTGGCCCGGCGAGGAGCTCACCACGAAGATCGTGGTGACCGGCAAGCGGGTCGAAGACGGCCGCCACCTGGTGGAGCTCGATTGCAGCCTGGCCAACGGCGAGGGCGAGGTGAAGGTCGTCGGCGAGGCGACGGCGGTGCTCCCGAGCAAGGCCTGAGAGCCCGCCCCCGTTCGGGGCGCGGACCCGAGGTTGTCGCTCAGCTCGATCCGGCGTCGTCGCTCAGGGCGACAGGGCCCGCCTCACCGTCGGCGGACCGCCGTCTGTCTGAGCCCTGCCTTCGCCGCCGGCCGAAGCTGCTCCACCCCACGAGGGGGCGGAGCAGCTCCCGCGAGATCAGCAGCCCGGAGGCGAGCCGGTCTTGCCCTCGGCGGTGTAGAAGAGGCCGAGGAGCGTGCAGATGGTGATCTTGGCCACCTGCCAGGTGCTGCCGGTGAGCACGGTGTAGCCGGTGTTCCCGGCCAGGATCGCCGTCCCCGACGTGCCGAGGATGTCGTACTTGACCTTGGCGCACGGAGAGGGAAGGGACTTCCCGCTGCATCCCGTGGCGCTCAGGAAGCTCACGCTGTCGACCTTGGCGCCGTCGGCCGCACTGGCCTCGGACGAGGCCAGGGCCTGGCTCATGGCGGCGGCCAGTGACTTCCCGTTCTGGATGACGGCTTCTTTGGAAGCCAGGGTCCCCGTTTTGAAGTGGAACAGGGTGTTGTACGAGGCGGCGATGTCAGCCTTCGCCGTGGTGGGGTTGTAGGTCGGGGCGGCGGGCGAGCTGCTGCAGGCCGCCATGCCCAACGAGAGGGCCGCCACGACGGCGACGGCGACCACGCGTGTCGTCCGGTGTCGTCCCTGGTGCGGGATCCCGCTGACCGCCTTGTGTGCGTAAAGTCCGAGCATCTTCCTGGGCCTCCCCTTTTGAATCGGTGCGCCGCTCCCCGTCGGGCTGCCAGAGGTTAACCGGATCCCCGCCGCCGTACCTGACATTCCCGTCAGGGACCGCACCCCGGCTCCCCGGGGACCGCGAACGGCGTCGGGACGAGGGCGCGGCATTCCCGCCGAGAGCCCCGACCGAGCCGGTGCTTCGAGCCGGGCGCCAGCGCTGCGGAGGCTCCGCGCCCCCGACGCGGGTTCTGAGCGCCACCGGGGGGAGGGATCAGAAGAAGCTGAAGGGCGGCAAGCCCGAGGCGCGGGTGGCGAAGAGGGTGGACTTGTTGTCGGCCAGCTCCTTGGGCGTCCACCCCGAGTCGCGCTTGAGACTGCCCGCAGGCTGCCATCCCTGCATCACCCACACCGACCCGCCGAAGACGACGAAGTTCTGCCCGTTCACGTCGGCGGCCTCGTCCGACGCCAAGAAGGCCACGAGCGGAGCCACGTTCTCGGGCCCGAAGGCGTCGAACTTGCCCTCCTCGGCCTTGGCCATGTCGCCGAAGAGGTCCTCGGTCATCCGGGTCCGGGCCCGGGGGGAGATGGCGTTCACCGTCACGCCGTAGCGCTCGAGCTCGCGGCCCAAGATGATGGTCATGGCCGCGATGCCGGCCTTAGCGGCTCCGTAGTTGGCCTGGCCGGCGTTGCCGAAGAGGCCCGCCTCCGACGCGGTGTTGATGATGCGCCCCGACACGTCCTCTCCCGCCTTGGCCCGGTTGCGCCAGTGGACGGCGGCGAAGTGCGACAAGGCGAAGTGGCCCTTGAGGTGGACCCGGATGACGTCGTCCCAGTCGGACTCGTCCATGTTGAAGCTCATCTTGTCCCGGAGGATCCCGGCGTTGTTGACGAGGATGTCGAGCTTGCCCCATGCGTCGACGGCCTGGGCCACCAGGGCCTCGGCCCCGGCCCACGAGCTCACGTCGCTGCTGTTGAGCAGAGCCTCGCCACCGGCCGCCTTGATGTCCTGGACGGTCTGCTCGGCGGGGTGCACGTCGTTGCCCTCGCCGGCCCGTGAGGCGCCGACGTCGTTCACGACGACCTTGGCACCTTCCGCGGCGAGCAGGATGGCCTCCTCGCGCCCGATCCCTCGGCCGGCGCCGCTCACGATGGCGGTCTTCCCCTCGAGCATGCCCATCAGGTGTCCTCCCACTTCTGCTTCACAGCCTCGGGCCCGACGTGCGACGTGGGCTCCCGCGTCACGTTGACGACGGATCTGGAACCCGGGCAGCATGGCCGATGGCGCTCGCCAGGGTCAACACGGCGAAGGGCCTCGCGAGGCCCGCCCCGGGCACCCACGACGACGGCACTCCATTCAGCGAACGAGGCAGACACGATGGCGACGACCCGCTTCGATCTCCCCACTCCCGACGACTTCACCCAGCCGTGGTGGGACGCGGCGGCCGAGGGGCGCCTCCTCTTGATGAGGTGCTCGACCTGCGGCGAGGCGCACTACTACCCGCGGCCCTTTTGCCCGCGCTGCGGGGCCGACACGGTGTCGTGGGAGCAGGCCAGCGGGGACGCCACGCTCTACACATGGTCGATCGTGCACCAGAACGACCTGCCCCCCTTCAACGAGCGGGTGCCCTATGTCGCCGCGGTCGTCGACCTGGCCGAGGGGCCCCGCATGATGACCAACGTCGTCGGGTGCGAGTTCGACGATCTCCGGGCGGGGATGGCGCTGCGGTTGGAGATCACCGACGTCGGCGAGGGCCTCCACGTGCCGATGTTCCGGCCCGCGGCCTGACCGGCCTCCGTGGACCGGGCCGAGGGGAGGGTCGCGCTCGTCACCGGAGGCAGCCGGGGGATCGGGCGCGCCTGCGCGCTGGCCCTGGCCAGCGACGGGTTCGACGTGGCGGTCAACTACCGCCGCGACCGCGAGGCCGCGGCGCAGACGGTGCAGGACATCGAGGCCCTCGGTCGGCGCGCCCGTGCCTATGCGGCCAGCGTGGAGTCGGCAGACGAGGACCGGGCCATGGTGGACTCGGTCCTCGAGGACTTCGGGGCCATCGACACGCTGGTCCACTCGGCCGGTATCGCCAGCCGGGGGCACACCGTGGTCGACACCGACCCCGCCGAGTTGGAGCGCGTGGTCGCCGTGCACGCCTTCGGCGCCCATCACCTGTGCCGACTGGTCGTGCCGGGGATGCGGAGCCAGGCCCGGGGGGACGTGGTGTTCGTGTCCAGCGTGGCGGCCAAGCTCCTGGCGCCCAACAGCGCCCCCTACAACATGGGCAAAGCCGCCCTCGAGGCCTTGGCCATGACCCTGGCCAAAGAGGAGCGTCGTCACGGTATCCACGTCAACGTGGTGGCGCCCGGGCTCGTGGTCACCGAGATGGGCCGCAGGCTGGTCCGGGCCATGGGGGTCGACGACATCTCGACCATGGACGCCGGCGCCGCCTTCGGACGGGTGTGCCGGCCCGAGGACGTCGCGGCGGCGGTGCGCTTTCTGTGCTCGGAGGAAGCGGGCTACCTCACCGGCCAGGTGATCACCGTGGACGGGGGCGGCTGAGGCGCCTCGCCCTGCCCGGGCCACAAGGCATCTCGATCAGCGGGCCAGGTCGTAGACCGTGGTGCCGTTGAGCGTCTCGGCGGTGAAGTGGCTCTCGACCCACTGGGTGATCTGTCCGGCGGTCGATCCCGAGCTCCCGCTCCCGATCCCACCCCCACCGGAGATGAAGTAGTGGATCTTCTTGTCGGCGACGTCGCGCTCGAACTGCGCCAGGGTCGGGGCCGGGTCGGTGCCGTTGAACCCGCCGATCGCCATCACCGGGTCATCGGTGGCGAGCTGGTACCCCGCCGCCGAATTCGAGTTCACGGTGGCGGCCACCCAGGTGTACCTGCCGGCGTTGGACTCGAGAGCCTTCACCAGCTTGCTGCCCGGAGTGCTGATCGACAGGAATCCCCCTGCGCCCACGGCGCCCCCGGGTCGACCGGCGTTGGCCCCCGACGCTCGTCGTGCCCCCGGTGCTGGCCCTGATCCACGGGTCGGGGGCGATCCGCTCGGGAAGCCGCCACCGGCTGTGGGGGGGCCGGTGAACGCACCCCGACCGGCGCCGAGGCCCGAGGGCACCGAGCCGCCACCTCCTGGCGATGGCGCACCCCCGGCACCGGCGGCACCGGGAAGGGCGCCGAGGTTGGCGCCGGGGGCCCCGCCGAAGGTGCCACCGGGAAGACCAGGTGCACCTCCGGGCCCCGATGCGCTCGCCGGCCCGGCCGAGGGGATCGCTCCGGAGTGCGGCGTGAGAGCGGTGTCGAGGGCGTAGGCGGCGGGGCCCGCCAGGGCGGCGCACACCCCCACCACGCCGAAGGCCAGCGCGGCCCGGCCCCGCAACCGAGGCGCGACCACGAGGAACAGGGCGCAGCCGAGGCCCAGGGCCAACACCGCCGGCGCCAGCCACGGCATCCATTGCGGGGCGCGATCGAGCAGTACGAAGGACCACACCGCCGTCGCCGCCAGCGCCACCGCCAGCGCCACCCGGGCACCGACGTGGCTTCGCCTCTCCCACAGGGCCGAGCCGCCGATGCCCACCATGGCGCCGATGGCCGGGGCGGCGGCCACCGAGTAATAGGGATGGATGATCCCCTTGGCGAGGCTGATGACCACCACGGTCACGACCAGCGAGGCGCTCCACAACAGCAGGGAGCTGCGGGCGCGGTCGGTCCGGGGCCGTCGCCGCCACAGCCACAGCGACGACAGCGCCAGGATCAACGCCGCGGGGATGAGCCAGGAGATCTGGGTCCCGAATTCGGAGCCGAAGAAACGGAGCAGGCCCGTCGGTCCCCAACGCGACCCCACCGCGCCGGCGCCGCCCACGCTCCCGCTCTCGGCGCCCGAGAGCCGTCCGAGCCCGTTGTACCCGAAGATGAGGTTCAAGAGGTTGTTGTCCTGAGATCCGCCGATGTAGGGCCGGTCGGCGGCGGGAGTGAGTTGGACGATCGCCACCCACCAGCCCGCCGACACCACCAGAGCCACGGCGCCGACACCGAGTTGGACCAGCCGGCGACGCAGCGGGGTCGGCGCCGCCAGCAGGTAGACGAGGACCATGGCGGGGACGACGAGGAAGGCTTGCAGCATCTTGGTGATGAATCCCGTCCCCACCGCGCTCATGGCCAGGACCAGCCACCACGTGTTGGCGCGTTCGAGGGCTCGCACCGTGGCATAGGTCGCCACGGTGAGCAGGAGCACGAGCAGCGCGTCGGGGTTGTTGTAGCGGAACATGAGCGCCGCCACCGGTGTGGTGGCGAGCACCAGGCCGGCCAGGAGTGCGGCTCCGGGACGGAACGAGCGCCGCACCGCCGCGTAGAGCACCGCCACCGACGCCACGCCCTCGAGCGCCTGGGGGACGAGGATGCTCCACGCGTTGAGGCCGAAGAGCCGAGCCGAGATCTCCATGACCCACAAGGAGGCGGGGGGTTTGTCGACGGTGATGAAGTTCGACGCGTCCGACGATCCGAAGAAGAACGCCTTCCAACTCTTGGAACCGGCCTGCACCGCGGCCGAATAGAAGGAGTTCGCCCAGCCCGATGCGCCCAGGTCCCACAGGTAGAGCACCGCGGTTCCGAGCAGCAGGGCCACCAGGGCGGGACGCACCCAGGCCGGGTCGTCGGGCCGCCCCCGCCACGCTCGACGCACGACGCCGTCGGGTCGGCGGGCCTCGGGCTCCTCGGACACGAAGAGCTCGTCGCCGGGCTCCTCGACGATGGGGTCGATGGGAAGGACGTCGGTCGTCATCGTGGTCTCCACGGGATCGGTGCGGACGGGGTCGGTGGGGACGGGGTTGCGGAGCAGGTCGGGACGGACCGGTGCGGTGGGCCTGGCGCCCCGGGGAACACCCAGGACCGGAAGGCCACGAAGCGCACGGCGGTGGCGATTGCGCCCGCGGCCACCAGGACGGCGACCTCGAGGCCCCGCCCGGCGTGGGGCGCGAGGCCGTGCAGCACGGCCAGCGCGCCGCTCGTGAGGGCCAGGCCCACGGCGAAGACGACGATGCCCTGCAGCTGATGGCGAAGGTGGGCCTTGCGGGTCCGGACCCCGAACGTCAGGCGGCGGTTCAACGCCGTGTTGGCCACCGCCGTGACCAGCAGGGCCGACGCATTTGCCCCCTGGGCGGGCATGCCGGTGCGCAGCACCAGGTAGAGGAGCACGTAGGCAACCGTGCTCAGCACCCCGATGGCGGAGAAGCGCGCCAATTGTGCGAACAGGCCCGGGCGCGCCTGGACCGCCTGCTCGGCGGCCGTCGATTCCAACAGGGTGGCGAGCGGGAGTCTCCCCGTGGCCAGGGCGCGCACCAGGCGGGCCACGCCCTTGAGGTCGGCGCGAACGGTGGAGGCGATGTCGACGCGCGAGTCAGGGTCGTCGACCCAGTCCACGGGGACCTCGTGGATGCGCATGCCGGCCCGCTCGGCCAGGAAGAGGAGCTCGGTGTCGAAGAACCACCCCGTGTCCTTGACCAGCGGCACGAGGGCCCGGGCCCGGTCGGCGCGGATCGCCTTGAACCCGCACTGGGCGTCGGAGAACCCGGCGGCCAACGTGGTGCGCAGCAGGAAGTTGTAGCAGCGCGAGATCACTTCGCGTTTGGTCCCGCGTACCACGCGCGAGCCATGGGCCAAGCGGGTCCCGATGGCGATGTCACTGTGGCCCGACACCACCGGGGCCACGAGGGGGAGCACGGCGGCCAGATCGGTGGAAAGGTCGACGTCCATGTAGGCGAGGACCGCGGCGTCGCTCGTCGACCACACCTGGCGGAGGGCCCGGCCCCGGCCCTTCTCCTCCAGGTGGACGGCGCGGACGCCGGGGAGCTCGCCCTCGAGGGACTGGGCGATCGCCCATGTCCGGTCGGTACTGGCGTTGTCGGCCACGGTGATCCGGAAGCTGAAGGGGAGCGCACGGCTCAGGTAGGCGTGGAGCCTCCTGACACTGGCCTCCAGGTCGGCCTCCTCGTTGTAGACCGGGATGGCGATGTCGACCTGGGGTGGTGCCGCGCCCCGGGCCGGGTCGGCGGCGTCGACGACCCACGCCGGCGAGGGGACGGCGCTGGTCCTCTCGGTGTCGGGGCGAAGGGTGGCCGGTTGAACCATGGCCACAGTGTCCCGACCGCAACCTTGGACCCAGTCAACGCCACCTGTGGGTTTCCTGACAATCCTCGAGCGGTCCCGCCCGCACCCCCCCGGCGCCAGGGGGGCCGGCCCGGCTCGGTGTCGAGGGGCCTCAGTTCGTCATCTCCGCGAGGGCCGTCACCGTGTTCCAGTTGCGCGTGGTCGCCACCACGCCGAGGGCCCGCTCGAAGTAGCTGTTGTTGATCTTGGTCCGGCCGTAGCCGCCGGGGCAGTGCACGTAGACCTCGCGTCCCTCCAACCGGAACTCGTCGGGGAGGAAGGCGTCGGTTTCGAGGCCGGCGACACGGGACGAGGGCGGCGTGGAGCCCAAGAACGTCACATGGAGCCTCTTCGGGTCGCGACCGCCGCCCAGGAGCGGGTTGTGTTCGATGATCGCCGCCAGTTGCGCACGCGAACGCAGCACGACGGTGATCCCCGGACCGAAGCGCGCCTCGAGGCCCTCCTCGATGGCCGACCGGAGCTTGGCGGAAGGGGCCGAGGCCCCGAACACCACGTTGCCGGTCTGGATATAGGTGCGGGCGTCGGTGTGGCCCATGGCGCTGAACGCGGCGCGGAGCTCTGTCATGGCGATGACGCGGCCACCGACGTTGACGGCGCGCAGCATGGCGACGTAGGTGGTCACGGTGTCAGGGTGGGTACGGAGGCGCCCTGTTCAGAGGGTCGACCGGTTCACGGGGTCGCGCTGTTCACGGCCTGCGGCCGGTGAAGTCCAGGAGCCGCTGCTGGAGCGGCGCATCGGCTCCGACGGTCCCGCTCGGGCCCGCTCCGAAGATTCCGATTTCGGCGATGAACGGCGCCATGGGCTGCATGGCCTCCCAGGTGGTGACGACCAGAGTCTCGTCCAGTGCCTCGTCCCCACCGGTGGCACGGGCCAGATCCCAACTGTGCAGCAGGTAGTCCCCGGTTCGGAATCCGAACAGCGCCGACCCCGGCACGTCCCCGGCGGCGGGATGGTGGACGATGGTGTCGAGGGCGTCGGGTTTCCCGAACGCCGCCAGTTCGTCGGTCAGGCCCCGGTCCAGCTCGGCCTCGAGATCAGGCCCATGGGGCGCTCGGAAGGGTGAGAGCGACTCGGGCCCAGAGGCGCCCTCGAGTAGCAGCACGGTCATGGCGCTTCCCGCGATCAGGTGGACCACGAGGTCCGTGACGCTCCAATCGGTGCAGGGCGTGGGGAGGTCCCACTGCCCGGCCCCGATGGCTGCCACTCGTCGCCGGATCTCAGCCTGGGCGGTGGCGATAGCGGTGGTGTCGGTCATGGTGCGGCCTCCTTGCCAGCGGTTTGGGCCCGGAAAGTGGTCATCGCATCTCGACGTCCTCGAGGTACTCCTCGCGCCACAATTCGTAGCGCTCCTCGGGGAGGTGCAGCGCGTGGGTGGGCCGTAGCGCGTCCACGAAGGGGCGGTCATGGCTCACCGCCACCACGGTTCCGGGCCATGTGCTCAGCATCTCACCCACCGCCTCCACCGAGGCCGGGTCGAGGTTGTTGGTGGGCTCGTCGAGCACGAGGAGATTGGCGCGACCCGCCGACAACATGGCCAGGCTGAGCTTGGCGCGCTCTCCGCCGGACAACGACGCCGGCAACTGCTCCGCGGTCGCCCCGGTGAGCCCGAACGAGCCCAGCAGAGCCCGGCGCTCCGACACCGTGCGCAGCACGCTGTCGTCGATCTGCTCCAGGGCGCACACCGCGGGATCGAGTTGCTCGTGCTCCTGGGCGAAGTACCCGAGCGAGACGTTGTGCCCGACCTCCACCACGCCCCCCGAGGGTGCCTGGACCGACGCCAGGCACCGCAGCAGGCTGCTCTTGCCGGCCCCGTTGCGTCCGATCACCACCACCCGGTCGCCGCGCCCCACCACGAAGTCGATGTTGAGGAGGACCTTCTTGGCCCCGTAGGAGACCTGCACCCCCCGCACCGTGAGGGGGAGCGCGCCCGAACGCGACGGCGTGGGGAGGCGAAAGCGCGTCTTGCGGTCCCGTTTCACGAGCTCGGTGCGGTCGCCCTTCATGCGCTCGACCCGGCGGTCGAGGACCTTCGCCTTGCGGGCCCGGTCCTCGGTGCTGGCCCGCATGGAGTCGGCCAGGGTGCTGAGCTTGCGGATCTGACGGTCCTCGAGGGACCGCTTCTTCTCGCGTTGCTCGATGTCGGCGGTCAGCTGGGTCCGGAAGGCGCTGTAGTTGCCCTTGAACTCCCGGAGCCCCCCCTCCGCCAGACTCAGCACCTTGGTGATGACCCGGTCGAGCAGCTTCAGGTCGTGGCTGATGACGAGCATCGCCCCCGAAAAGCGCGATAGCTCGGCCGTGAGCCAGCGCTTGGCGGCCAAGTCCAGATGGTTGGTGGGCTCGTCGAGGACGAGCGTGTCGGGGCGGCCGAAGAGCACCCGGACGATGTCGACGCGTCGACGCTGTCCTCCCGACAGCGAATCGATGTCGTCGAACAGGGTGTCCTGGCGCAACCCGATCCCCTCGGCGAGACGGGCGATCTCGCCCTCGAGGCTGTATCCCCCCGCCGCTCCGTAGCGTTCTTCGATATCGGAGAACCGGGCGATGGCCTCGGTGGTGGGGTCGGCGGCCACGGCGCTGCGGGCCTTGTGCATCTCCTCGTCGAGCACGTCGAGACCCCGGGCCGAGAGCACATGGGAGAAGCCGGTGGGCTCGAGCCCGAGGCCCCCAACGGTCGGCACCTGGGGCAAGAAGCCGATGGTCCCTTGGATGTCGACGTCCCCGGCCACACGCAGGTGAGCAGGGTGCAGCCCGCAGATGACCGACACCAGGGACGACTTCCCTGTCCCATTTCGGCCGACAAGCCCCACCTTGTCGTCGGGGCCGACCATGAACGAGGCGTCGCGTAGCAGCGTCCTGCCACCGATCTCGATGGTGATGTCGCGGCCCGTGATCATCTTCTTCGCAGCTCTCTGTGCATCAGGTGGGTTGAGCAGGCTCGACACCTGCGGTGTCCTCGCGACCGGAGGCCCGAGTGCGGGCGAGAGGAGTCGAACCTCCACCCCCCGAAAGGGACGGGGACCTAAACCCCGCGCGTCTACCGTTCCGCCACGCCCGCAGCGCCCCACCGCCGGCATCGCGCCGCCCACCGGGACATGTCGAGCCTACCGGTCCGTCCGCCGTACCCTGCCCGACCCGGGGCACCATCCCGGGTAGCCTCGTGCCATGGCATCCCACTCGACCCACGCGTCACCCCTGGTCGCAGACGTGCCCGCGTCGATGCGGACCGGCAACCTGCCCGACCTGGCCTCGGCCGACGTCTTCCAGCGACTGCTCAAGGAGCGCATCATCTTCCTGGGCAGCGCCATCGACGAGGTGGTGGCGAACCAGGTCTGCGCCCAGCTCCTGCTCCTGGCGGCCGAGGACCACGAGCGCGACATCGCCCTGTACGTCAACTCCCCGGGGGGGTCGGTCACCGACGGGCTCGCCATCTACGACACGATGCAGTACGTCAGCTGCGACGTGAGCACGATCTGCGTGGGGCTGGCCGCGTCGATGGGCCAGTTCCTCCTGTGCGCGGGGCACCGGGCAAGCGCTTTGCCCTTCCCCACAGCCGGATCCTCATGCACCAGCCCTCCGGGCAGATGCAGGGCCAGGCGACCGACATCGCCATCCAGGCCGAGCAGATCGTCTATCTCAAGCGGATGATGGCCGAGCGCATCTCCTTCCACACCGGCCAGCCCATCGAGCGCATCGAAGCGGACTCGGACCGCGATCGCTGGTTCACCGCCGAGGAGGCCAAGGACTACGGGTTCATCGATCGGGTGATCGAGCACTCCACCCCGCAGGCGGCCAACCGCTGAGCACGGGGCCCGGAGGTTCGAGCCGAGCGTTCCGATGACCGACGTCCAGTCCGAGACGGGGGCACCGCCGGTCGCCGCCGATCAGACGGTTGCCGACCCCGGGTCCGAGCCGGCCCCGGTTCTCGTCGGCGACGAGGAACGCCAGATCGCGGAACGGGCCGCCCGCATCGCGTCCCGGTCCAAGCCGACCCGGATCGTCGCCGCCCGGGTGAGCATCTGGCTGCGGCTGGGGGAGCTGTGGCGGGCCCGGGAGCTGTTCTTCTTCCTGGTGCGCAAGGAGATCAAGGTCAAGTACAAGAACTCCGCCCTGGGGTTCTTGTGGTCCATGCTCAACCCCGCCCTGACCCTGGCCGTGTTCTACGTCCTGTTCACCTTCTTCCTGCCCAACGGGATCCCGAACTTCGTCATCTACATGTTCTCGGCCATGTTGGTGTGGAACCTCTTCCAGACCGCCGTGCTCACGGGGACGAGCACCATCGTGTCCAACGCCGCCATCGTGAAGAAGGTCGCCTTCCCCCGCGAGATCCTCTCGCTGGCGGCGGTGGGATCCGCCTTCATGTTCTTCTTGTTCCAGTCCATCGTCCTGCTCGTGTTCATGTTCGCCTTCTGGCATCGACCCGACTGGAGCGCGCTCTGGCTGGTGGTCCCGGCCCTGGCGGCCATCGTGGTGTTCTCCGCCGCCCTGGCCGTCTTCCTCTCGGCCGTGAACGTCTACCTGCGCGACACCCAGCACCTGGTGGAGGTGCTGTTGATGGCGTGGTTCTGGGCCATCCCCGGGATCTATTCGTTCTCGGGACGGGTGCACGACGGGCTCATCAAGCACACCATCTTCGGCATCCCCGGGACGCATCTGATCTGGCTGTACTTCGCCAACCCGGTGAGCCCGGTGGTGATGTCGTTCCAGCGGGTCTTCTACAACGTCGTCCATCCCCGCTCGACCCTTCTCACCAAGGTGCCGGGGGGGAAGTCGTACCACGCCCTGATACCGGACGGCGTCATGGCCCGGTACGGGATCCACTGGTACGTGGCCTCCGACCTCACCGTCCTGGCGGTGTCGGTGGTACTCCTGTTCGGCGCCATGATCGTGTTCGGTCGGCTCGAGGGCAACTTCGCCGAGGAGCTCTGAGCGCGCCGTGACCGTGAACATCGCCGTCGACGTGGAGAACGTGACCAAGAGGTTCCGGCTCTACACCGAGAAGTACCAGTCGCTCAAAGAGCGCTTCCTGCATGCGGGCCGCAACCCCTACCAGGACTTCTATGCGCTGCGCGACATCAACTTCCAGATCCCCGAGGGCCAGACCGTCGGGATCCTGGGACGCAACGGCTCGGGCAAGTCGACACTGCTCAAATGTGTATCGGGGATCCTCCAACCCACCCAGGGCAGGGTGGTGGTGCGCGGCAGCTTGGCGGCACTGTTGGAGCTCGGGGCCGGGTTCCAACCCGAACTGTCGGGGCGGGAGAACATCTATCTCAATGCGTCCCTCCTCGGCTTGTCGACCAAGGACGTCGACAAGCGCTTCGACGAGATCGTGGCCTTCGCCGAGCTGGAGCAGTTCATCGACAACCAGGTCAAGTACTACTCCTCGGGGATGTACGTGCGACTGGGGTTCGCGGTGGCGGTGAACGTCGACCCCGACATCTTGGTGGTCGACGAGGTGCTGGCCGTGGGGGACGAGGCCTTCTCCCGCAAGTGCATGGCCAGGATCAAGGAATTCCAGGACGACGGGCGGACCATCTTGTTCGTCACCCACTCCTCTGACCTCGTGCGCCAGATCTGTGATTTCGCCGTCGTGCTGAGCTCGGGGGACATGATCGGGTCGGGCCCTGCCGCCGAAGCCGTTCGCATCTACCACGAGCACCTCAACACCGTCGGGCCCGGCATCGGGGCCGCCCCGCAAGAGGCGGAGATCCCCCTGCAGGCCGCCCTGCACCGGTCCATCCAGATCGCCTCGGTCGAGGTCGAGCATCCCGGCGTCGGGGCGCGCCCCTATCTCCTCCCGTGGGAGCCCTTGGCGGTGCACGTGGCCTTCGACGCCACCGAAGCGGTCGAAGGCGTGGTATTCGCCCTCGAGATCCACGACCAGGAGGGCAGGTTGATCTTCGGCTCCGACACCGAGATCGTGGAGCGGCCCTTCGACGCACCGATCGGCGCGGGACGAGCCGATCTCAGCTTCGAGCAGGTGCCGTTGCTCGACGGGACCTACAGCGTGAAGGTCGAGATCAAGGACCGCCTCGGCATGCTCTACGACAGCGCCGAGCAGGAGGGTTTCGAAGTGATGAACCCGGACCGGTCGCGCGGCACGGTGGCGTTGCAGCTCCACGCCGACATCCGCGCCGCCAGCTTGAGCTGAGGCACCCTCGCTCCATGTCCTGCACCGACGGCGTGGCTTGTCGTCTTCGGTAGACCCGATGGGGAAGGCACCGCGCCGCGCGGGGGGGAAGTCCCCGTCTCCGCGTCGCGTCATCGTCGTCCTGGTGGGCGCGATGGCGTCGTGGGTCGTCGGCGTGGTGGGTGTGCCCCACGCCGTGTCGCCGGCCGCCGCCCAGCCCGTGGCACCGACGTTCACGCTCACCTGGGCCACCGGGCCCCTGGCCGACCAGGGGCACCCGATCGCCGAGTCCTCTCCCGATGTGGCGACGCTCGACGGACTCGGCCCCGCCGCCATCGTCGGCGACCGAAGCGGGAATCTCTACGCGTACCACCTGGCCGACGGGTCGCCCGTCCCGGGATGGCCGGTGAACGACGGCGGCGTCCCCATCGACTCCTCGCCGTCGGTGCTGGCCCAGGCCGACGGAGAGGACTCGGTGTTCGTCGGCGCCGGCAACGCCGCCGATCCGGGCCAGGGTGGCTACGAGGCGTTCTCGGCGTCGGGGTCGCAGCTCTGGGACACTCCCGTCATCGATCCGCAAAGCGATGGACAACCCGCGGCGGGAGTCCAGGCATCGTTGACCGCCGCCACCCTGGACGGCACCGCCGGCGTCGTCGCCGGCTCTCTCGACCAGGAGCAGTACGCGCTGAACGCCTCGACGGGAGCCACCCTCCCGGGCTGGCCCTTCTTCACCTCCGACAGCGTGTTCTCGACCGCCGCGGTCGGGGACCTCTACGGCACGGGAGCCAACGAGATCGTCGAAGGAGGCGACCAGACCGCCGGCTTTGCCGTCGGCCGCAACTATCAAGAGGGTGGACATCTCCGCATCCTCAACGGGAGCGGGGGAGTCCTGTGCGACTACCAGACCACACAGACGGTGGACTCCTCGCCCGCCGTGGGTCCCATCCTCCCCGGGGGGTCCATGGGCATCGCCGTCGGTACCGGTGCGTTCTTCTCCGGGGCGTCGGACACCGACACCGTGAATGTCTTCGACACCGACTGCGACCTGGTGTGGTCACAGGCCCTCGACGGGGCCACGACGAGCAGCCCCGCGGTGGCCGACGTCACCGGGGACGGGAGCCTTCAGGTCGTCGAGGGGACAGACACGGGCTCGGGGGGCTCGGTGTGGGTTCTCGACGGTGCCACCGGAGCCACCATCTGGGAGCAGCCCGTGGTGGGCCGGGTCATCGGTTCGGTGGTGGTCGCCAACCTGTCGGGCCCGAGTACGCCCGATGTCCTCGTCCCCACCACGGCAGGGGTGGAGATCCTCGACGGTGCCTCGGGGGCGGAGCTGACCGTGCTCAGCCCGGACCTCGGGTTCCAGAACTCGCCCCTCGTGACCGACGATCCCAACGGGGACATCGGGATCACGGTGGCGGGCTACGACGGCACCAACCAGGGCGAGATCAGGCATTACGAGATCCTCGGGTCCGACGGTGCCGACGCCGTCGGACCCAGCACGTGGCCGATGTTCCACGACAATCCACAGCGCACCGGCGTCACCGGGAGCGCACCACCCCGGTCGCCCTGCGCCGTACCCTCGGGGGCGTTCCCCGGGTACGTGTTGGCGTCCACCGACGGTGGGGCCTTTGCCTTCGGTAGCCCGTACTGCGGCTCCGCCGGCGGGTTGGCGCTCCACGCGCCGGTCGTCGGCGTCGCCAAAGCCCCCGACAGCGGGGGCTATTGGCTGGTCGGCGCGGACGGCGGGGTCTTCGCCTACGGCGGCGCGCCGTTCTTCGGATCGATGGGCGGTGTCCATCTCGCCCAACCGATCGTGGGCATGGCGACCACCCGTGACGGCCACGGGTACTGGTTGGTGGCCGCGGACGGTGGGGTGTTCGCCTTCGGCGACGCCGGATACTACGGATCGGTCTCGACCCTGCATCTCGCCGCGCCGGTGGTGGGCTTGGCGCCGTCGGTGGACGGCCACGGGTACTGGTTGGTCGGCGCCGACGGCGGGGTGTTCGCCTTCGGCGACGCCCAGTACTTCGGTTCGATGGCGAAGAAACGGCTGCGCGCCCCGGTAGTGGGCCTGGCCGTCGACATCGAGACGGCCGGCTACTGGTTGGTGGGTGCCGACGGTGGAGTGTTCGCCTTCGGTGCCCCCTACTTCGGTTCGTTGGGTGCCTACACGCTGGCCCGTCCCGTGGTGGCACTGGCGGCCACACTCGACGGATACGGCTACTGGTTGGTGGGCGCCGACGGTGGGGTGTTCGCCTTCGGCGACGCCCCCTACGACGGGTCGTTGGCACAGCTCCATCTCGACGCACCAGTTCGCGCCGTCGCTCCCTGACCGGAGGTCGTGAGGGCGATGAGTACAATGCCGCCGGTGCGCGTCGACCAGGTGATCCCGTCGCTCGCCAGTCGCGATGCCATCGGCGTGCACACCGTGGCGATCACCGACGCGCTGCGCAAGGTCGGCATCGACTCCGACATCTTCTACGGCGAGTGCACGCGCGACCTCGTCGACCGGGCCCGGCCCATGAGCAGTCTGGGACGACCCACCAAGGGTCGCTGGCTCATGTACCAGGCGTCGATCGGGAGCCCCGTCTTCGACATCTTCGCCAGTCGGTCAGAGCCCAAGCTGCTGAACTATCACAACATCACCCCGGCGACCCTCCTCGACGGATGGGAGCCCGCCGTGGGCCACGAGGTGAGCCTGGGCCGCTCCCAGGTCACCCGGGTGGCCGACGAGTGCCGGCTCGCCATCGCCGATTCCGCCTTCAACGAGGAGGAGCTCGTCGACGTCGGGTTCGAGCACACCGCGGTGGCATCGCTGCTCATCGACATGACCGCGGCGGCGTCACCGGACCAGGCCCTGTCGCGCCGGCTGGCACAGGCAAAGGCCGACGGCGGTCCTGTGTTCCTCTTCGTGGGCAAGGTATCGCCGCACAAGGCGCAACACGACCTGGTGAAGATGCTGGCGCTGTACCGACGTCTGTACAACGACCGGGCCCGGCTCCAGCTGGTCGGTACCCCGCTCGGCAAGACCTACGGTCCCGCCCTCTCCGCCTTCATCGCCGAGTTGGGGCTGAGCGACGCCGTCTCGATCACCGGATCGGTGTCAGAAGCCGAGCTCGAGTCCTACTTCCAGGGCGCCGACGTGTTCGTGTGTGCCTCGGAGCACGAGGGCTTCTGCGTCCCCTTGGTCGAAGCCATGGGCCACGGGCTGCCCATCGTGGCCTACGCCAACTCCGCCATCCCCGAGACCGTGGCCGGGGCCGGGCTCCTGCTGCGGTCCAAAGAGCCGTTGCTCTTCGCGGCCTCGGTGCACAAGGTCCTCGAAGACCAACGGTTGCGCACCCAATTCGTCGAGGCCGGCCGGCGCCGTGCCGATGACTTCTCCCTGTCGAAGGCGCGGCGGCGCTTCGTCGATCTCATCGTCGAGGCCGTCGGGGCACCCCCGACCGTGAGCCGACCGGCGCCGTGATCACCGAGGGGCCGGCCGGGCGGGGCTGTCGTCCCACACCGCGTCGGCCCCGGCCCAGCGGTCCCAGACCTGACGGGGCGTCGTGGTCCAGAGCCTCCGCATGCGGGCCCGCGAGGCCAGTGCCCACGGAAGCTTTCCGAGCACGGCTCGCCGGAGCTCGGGTCCGGGGTCATCGTGCAGGGCCGACCACAGGCGGCGTCGCGCCACATCGAGTGGGGCGTTGCGGGCCAGGCACAGAAGGGCATTGCGTTGGGCCAGGAAGCGGACCAGGGGCGACCGGGGGCCCTCGCTTGTCGCCGAGAGCCGATGGCGGACCGTGGCACCAGGGTCATAGAGGATGCGCAACCCGGCGAGCCGGGCCCGTAGGCACCAGTCGGTGTCCTCGTTGTAGGCGAAGAACTGCGGGGCGAGCCCGCCGAGGCGGCGCAGGGTCTCGGCTCGGAACACGGGCGCGGTGCCACTGAACCCGAAACGCTCGGCGGCGTGGTCGAATCGGCCGTCATCGGGGGCACCGAGGCCGTACTCACCGGCCACGCCGTGAGGTTCGAGGTAGGAGCCGGCGTGGTTGACGAGCCGGCAGGTGCTCCGCACCGGGACCGGCTCGCCGTTCACCAGGATGTCGTCGGCGACCGGAGAGTCCGCCACCGGGACGTAGAAGGGCCGGCGCCCCGAGGTCCAACGCCATCGCGACGGCTCGCCGTCCACCACGGCGCGCTCGGTATCGTGGACCCCGCCGCCCATGACGTCCTCGAGGACGTCGGTCGAGCCGACCGTGACCGACCGGAGTTGTCGGCCGAGGGGCCGGGCGTCACCGGGAGCGTGCCAGGGATCGTCGTCGAGGAGGACTTCCGCGAACATCGCGTCCAGGACCACCTTCGGAGTCACCGCGGCGACGTCGGGATCGGCCAGCACCGCCCGGGCGGAGTCGATCCAACCCGGGCCGGCCCGGGCGTCGTCGTTGAGCAGCCCGATGACCGTGCCCCGGGCATGGCGCAGGCCCAGGTCGACGCCCCCCGCGAATCCGAGGTTGGTCGAGGAGTGGACGACACGGGCGCCCAGTGCCGAGGCCACCGAAGCCGCCTCTTGGCCCGGAGACCCGTTGTCGACCACCACGACCTCGGCCGCCTGGGACAAGACCGACGTCACACACTCCGCCAGCCAGTTCCCGGGACGGTACGAGACGACGACCACCGAGGTGTCCGGCGCCATCAGCGTGTGGCGACGACGTTCCCGTAAGGCAGATCGAGGAGCTTGGCGCGCTCGATGGAGGAGCACCCGTCCTCGAGGAGCCGAAGGTGCAGTCCGTGGCCCTCCAACAGATCGAGCAGCGCCCCGGCCTTGTCGCCGACCGCCTCCATCAGCTCCGGAGCCCACTCGAACATGACCGAGATCCCCGGGCTGGCCGCCAGGGTGCGCGACAGCCCGGCGAAGGCTTGGAGCTCGGCACCCTCGATGTCCATCTTCAAGACGTCGACAGGGGGAAGGCCCTCGAGGAGGTCATCGAGGGGAACGGCGAGGACCTCGACCATCTCCTCGCTGTCCCCGAGGCGATCGAGCGCGTCCTGGCCTATGGCCCCGACGCTCGATGCGCCGGAGAAATTGAGCCTCTGGTGTAGTTGCAGCGTCGTGGTGCTCGACCATGCCGCCCGGTGCCACGTCGTGACGTATCCGTAGAGGCCGTTCATGATCACGTTCCGACGCAGCAACTCGGCCAGACCGGGATGGGCCTCCACCGCCACCACTCGTCCCTGCGGACCGACCAGGAGGCCGCCCAGGAGCGTGAAGTACCCCACGTTGGCACCGACATCGACGAAGACCTCGCCCGGCCGCAACGTGTCCTGCAGCCACTGCGTCACATGGGTCTCCCACAGACCGTCGAGCACGATCCAGGGGGCGATGGCCGCATCACGGGTGTCCACCAGCATCTTGGCCCCCCAGCGCGTGGAGACCAACGCGGTGTGATCGCCGAAGTACAGCGGCCCATGCGGATAGCGCGCCGCCTGGAGATCGGCCAGGCCGGACTCGATGGCTCGAAGTCGCTGTGTCAGTTCCTCCATGCCGAGCGACCGGCGCGCGCGTGCCGCGATCCGGGACAACAGGGGATGGCGACCCACGGCGGTCATCCTAACGGTCCCATCGATCAGCCTGGCGGGATCGTGGCGCGGGACCCCGTTCTCGCCAGGATGCGGTCGGCCAGGACCTCGTAGCGATCGACGATGGCCGACCAGTTGAAGACGCGCTCGGTATAGGACCGACCATTGTGCACCAGTCGCCCGCGTAGCTCGCCGTCGGCCAGGAGCCTGTCGGTGATGGTCTCGAAGTCTGCGTAGTCGAAGAAGGCCAGGCCCCCCTGACTGCGCTCACAGTGTTCGAGCGTGGCTGCGCACCGGCGGTTCACGACCACCGGGACACCGGCCAGCCAGGCCTCGAGGACGACCAGGCTGAAGGACTCCCACGCCGAGGGGGAGATGGCGAACTCGCACCCTTGCAGCGCTCCCCACTTGATCTCCTCGGGTTGTCGTCCGGCCACGATCACGTCGTTGTCGCTCTCGAGGCTCTCGTGCACCGGTCCCAGGAAGACGAGCCGGGGGGCACCGGGTCGCCGGCTGCGGTACAGGCGCCACAGGTCGGCCAGGACATGGGACCCCTTGGCCCGCTCGACCCGACCGACGCACAACACGAACGGTTCACCGGGAGCGAGGCCGAGGACGGCTCGCGCCACCCCGGGATCGCCCGATCCCTCGACCACGGTGGCACCGATCACGCTGGCAGGAAGATGGGCGATGGGGAAGGTGTGCTCGACCAACGCCTTTTCGGAGTAGGAGTTGTAGGCGAGCCCGCCCACGGCGCGGAACACGGCGTCCATGATGGGGAGATGGAGCTCGGGCTCGTCGTGTGCGGCAGGGTGGAAGATGACGCGCCGGCCCAGACGCACAGCACCGTGGACGGCGGGCCAGAAGAGATAGGGCGTCACGGCCACCAGGTCGCAGGCAGAAGCGGCGGCGTCGTCGAGCACGTCGGGGCAGACCGGTCCCACCAGCTCGACGAATCGGTGTGCGAGCCCGTCGGGCACAGCGGCCGGGCCGTGTCGGATCAACACGTTGAGCTCGCCCGAGCGCGGGTCTCGGCCTGACACCGAGCGCCGTCGATGCACCGCCACCCCGTGAAGCTCATGGTCACCGGGTGGCAACTCGTCGGCCCAGGTCGCCGCGGACACCGCACAGGTGGTGAAGACCTCGACGTCCCATTCCTTCAAGGAGACGAGGTGTTCACACAGCAGCCGCAGCCAATGCTCGATCCCCCCGACGACGTCCACCCCGTAGCGGGGGACCACCAGTCCGAGCCTCATTCCTGGGCTCGCACCACCACTCGGTAGCTCTGACCGGTCGGGTCGTACTCGGCGGTTCCCGCCATGGCCACCCCGTGAAAGGCGTGCAGCCAGGTGTCGGGGTCGAGGGGACGGCCCTCGGCCAGGTCGGCCCGCACCGCTCCCAGCCGCGACCGCCACCACCACGGCGCTTCGGAGATGATGACCACCACCCCCGCCACGCGGCCCAGCTCCGCCACCAAGGGCCCGACGCCCTGGGGGCTCATCGTCTCCGGTGGCCCGGCCAGCACCACCGCGCCGAGGGCGTCGTCGGGCACGGCGCGCAGGTGGGTGAGGAGGTCGCCGGATCGGACATCGGGCCCGGGCCGGTGCCCGGACTCGGTGCCCGTGATGCCGTAGGCGTCGATGCCGGCGGCCCGAAGCTCCGCCACGACACCCTCGGCCTCGGCCTGCGCGTAGAGCACCCGGTCGCCGGTCGCCAAGGTTTCGGGCAACCGGCTCCGCCACCGCCCCAGGGCGGCGCTGTCTTGTGGCGGCGATGACGGCGGCGCGGTTTCGTCGCCTCGAGGGTCGAGATGGCGCACGCGCTCTTCGAGCTGCTCGAGTCGATCGACGACGGCGTGAAGGGCGGCGGCCGTGGCCATCCCCGACGCCGTCACCCGACCGTCGAGCTCCTCGAGGCGTCGCCTGAGCACCTCACGGTGGCGTCGTCGCGAGCCCCGGGCGTCAGGGCTGTCACGGTGAGGCGCGCTCGTATCGGCGGAGGCGACCTCTCCGACACGAGCGACCATCTCCTTCAGGGCCGAGGAGCGGGACGGGTCCGGGGCCCTTCGGGCCAGCTCGAAGTGGAGCCGGGCATCGGCATCATGGGGGTAGCCCGGCTCGGCGCGTCGGCGGGCCGCTTCGGTTTCGAGCTCCCCGATGAGACGGTCGAGGTCCACCTGGTCCGGGGAGCCCGAGGTGCCATTTGCGTCGGTCGTCATGGCGTCGTGCCGCTCCGGAAGCATGCGGAAGGAGAGACGGGTCGCGGGTCGGCGAACAGAGACAGAAACCTCGGACCGGTCAGCTGGTCACGAGCGACATTAGCGTGTGGGCCAAGTCGCCAAACTGGTGGGTCGAGGCGAACCCGATCCCGGCGTCCGACAGCGATCGTCGCTCCTCGGGATGCGCCAGGAGGTCTTGCAGGCGGGTGGCGACGACGTCGGGATCGGCACTGGGCAGGGACGACACGGTCCCCTCCGGGTACTCGGCCGCCGTGGCCAGGTTGGTCACCACGGGGACCCCGGCGGCCAGGGCTTCGAGAATCGCGGCGGAGGACTCGCCGCTGGTTCCTTCTCGGAGCTGCACGGCGAGCGTGGCCCTCTCGAGCCAGTCTCGCCATTGCGGTTCATCGACGGATCCCGTGATCTCGACGCGGTCGAGGGTGCCACGGACGCGGGCGCGATCACCGATGACCTGCGCCAGGAACGGTGGGCAGGGTCCGACGAACGCCAGTCGGCACCGCGCCGCCGCGGCGGCATCCACCAACAGGTCGGGCCGTTTCGCCATGGAGACGATGCCGAACGCCACCACCACGGGATCGGGCTCGACCGGCGAGCGGTGGGCCGCCACCACCGGGGGGCAGGCGGGGGGAAGCACGTGGATAGGGGGATGATGGGCGAGGGGCGCGAGATCGAGCAGAACGAGTTGCCGGGCCACTTCGGAATTCACCAGAAAGCCGCGGCACCGCTCGGCCAACAGCGGGAGCAGGCCGACCCCGGCGGCGACGAGGTCGCGCACCGACCGACCGGCCCGGTGCGCAGCCTGCTGGGGTGCGCGGCCCGGGTAGGCGCGATCGAGAAGCCAACCGAGTGACCGGGCGAAGGCGTCGTCGTCCAGTGCCTCCAGGGCGGTGACGGCGATGGCGGGGAGCCGAGCCTCGTGGAGCCAGATCCACCCCGGATACCGGAATGCGGCCTCCACCGTCGAGAGGTGGCCGTCGGAGTTGCCCAGGGTGTAGATCACGGCGTCGTAGGACGCGGGCCGCGTGTCCACCCCGAAGGAGTCGATCGGGAAATGGCCGATGCCCGCCGGCAGCGAGGGCGGCGCGTGCAGGGGGGTCACGGCGTCGATGGCCACGGCACCGGCGGCCGCCCGGAGGAGGCGGTCGTTGTAGACGCCGATCCCGCCCCCGAGAGGTGGCAGGGGTCCCACCAGCGCGACCCGTGTCGGGGGCGGCGGCGGGGTCCATGCCGAGGGGCCGAGCCGTGTCCCCATGCCGTCGAGAGCCGCTCCCGCCCTGCCCGCCACCGCGTCCCAGGTGGAGCGGGCCGCCAGCTCCCGCTGGGCGTCGAGGACCTGGGCCCGGCGGTGCTCGTCGGAGAGCAGCTCGGCGATGGCTCGGGCGACGGCGTCGGTGTCGGCGGGGTCGAAGGTGGCGAGGGGAGTGGCGGCCGCCTCGGCCAGGGC
>Ga0187890_10000126_pt1 | contig 52255 bp, 50 predicted proteins | sample June2016WEW_21_1_FD_133005 | JGI IMG/M metagenome (GOLD analysis project Ga0187890, IMG submission 133005) | Peatland microbial communities from SPRUCE experiment site at the Marcell Experimental Forest, Minnesota, USA - June2016WEW_21_10 | ecosystem: Environmental > Terrestrial > Soil >... | reverse complement strand
AGATTGGTGGCCCAGGCCGCCATGAGCGTCAATGCAAGCGCGTGCTGACCGAGCACTACGCCGTTGATCACGTCGAGCGCGAGCCCGGAGAAGAAGGCGAGCGCGAGGCCGCCCGCGCGCGGTGATTCGATGGACCAGTAAAACACCACCAGCACGAGAAAGTCGGGGCGCAGTTGATCGGCAACCGACGGCAAGGGGATGACGGCGAGCGCGAGCGCCACGACCGCCGATATCAGCATGGGCAGGCGCCGGACTTTCTCCTCGCGCATCATGGGTGGCTCGCTCCCGACGCCTTCGCCTGACTCGCGCCGGGGGTGGCCGGCGCCGTTTTCTGTGCCAGTGGCTTCGCCGGCACAGGCGCAGCAGCCGCGGGAGCGGCCGACGCGGCCGTCGACGGCGGGGTCGCGGCCGGCACGGGGGTGGGTTTGAGCCAAACGAACATGAGCTCGCGCGAGCGATCGAGTGCAGCGGCGGGGCGCACCTCGACTTCCGCCAGGGACTGTGCCGGGTCGCGCCGCACCCGGGACACCGTCCCCACCGGATACCCCACGGGAAATCCACCGCCGAGGCCCGAGGTGACCAGCAAGTCGCCCACCTCCACGTCGGCACTCGTCGGCAGATAAGGGAGCTTCAGGCGCGAGGTGTCGCCGGTGCCGACCGCCACAGTGCGCAAGCCCGTGCGGTTGATCTGCACCGGAATCGCGTGCGTGGGGTCGCTGACCAAAATGACTTCGCTCGTGTACTGCTCGATGCGGGCCACCTGGCCGAAGACGCCGCCCGAGTCGAGGACTGCCTGACCGACGAAGATGCCCTGGCTCGCGCCCTTGTCGACGAGCACGCGCTCGCGAAAGGCGTCCAGGTCGACGTCCATGATGTCCCCAATGATGAACCGATCGGCCACCCCCGCCGTGTTCTCACGCAGGGCGCGCAGGCGCTGGCTCTCCGCCTCGAGCGCCTCGTAGCGCTGCAGGCGGAACTGAGCGACGCGCAGGTCCGCCTCGAGCCTGGCTTTGTCCGCACGCAGGGTGTCGCGCGTGCTGACGCTCTCGCGAAACCAATGCCAACCCTCGAAGGGGCTCGCGACCGCGAGCTGCACCGGGTAGGCGACGAACGAAAGGGCGCGGCGAATCCTTCCGAGGTTATCGACGCGCTTGTCGTAAATGATGAGGCCTAGCGCCAGAAGGGAATACAACACGGTACGAAGCAGCAGCCCAGAGGTGCGCCCCGACGTGTCGGTGCTACGGAATGCGACCATGGGCGGGGGATTCCCTAGTCGCTTGCATTACTCCAGTCCGAAGATGCCCGGTCCATGTTCCTCGGTGAGCTCGAGGATGCGTCCGCCGCCGCGAGCGACGCAGGTGAGCGGGTCGTCCGCGACCACGACCGGCAAACCCGTCTCCTCCATGAGCAGCTTGTCGACGTCGCGCAAGAGCGCGCCACCGCCGGTGAGCACGATGCCGCGCTCGGCCACGTCGGCACCGAGCTCCGGAGGTGTCTGCTCGAGGGCCTGCTTCACCGCGCCCACGATGCCCTGAAGCGGCTCCTGCAGCGCTTCGAGGATCTCGTTCGAGTTCAAGGTGAAGCTACGGGGCACGCCTTCGGAAAGATTGCGGCCCTTGACGGAGATTTCCCGCACCTGCTGTCCGGGATAGGCGGAACCGATCTCGAGCTTGATGCGCTCGGCGGTCGCCTCGCCGATCAGGATACCGTAGTTACGCCGCACATAGTTGGTGATGGCCTCGTCGAACTTGTCGCCGCCGATGCGCACGCTCGCGGCGTAGACGATGCCGTTCAACGAGATGACCGCAACCTCCGAGGTGCCGCCGCCGATGTCGAGCACCATCGAGCCGCGTGCTTCCTGCACCGGCAAGCCGGCGCCCACGGCCGCCGCCATCGGCTCGGGGACGATGTCGACGCTGCGCGCCCCGGCTCCCTCGGCGGACTCCTTGATGGCGCGCCGCTCGACCTGCGTCGAGCCGAAGGGCACGCAAACGAGGACGCGCGGGCTCGGGCTCAAGAAGCGGTTGCCGTGCACTTTCTTTATGAAGTATTGGAGCATCTTCTCGGTGTAGGTGAAGTCCGCAATCACGCCGTCTTTCATCGGTCGCACGGCGGTGATGTGCCCGGGCGTGCGGCCCAACATGTTCTTCGCTTCGACGCCGACGGCGACGATGATTTTGCCGCCGCGCGTGGGCTCGTCCTGCACTGCGACGACGGACGGCTCGTTGAGCACGATGCCGCGCTCGCGCACGTAGATCAGAGTGTTGGCGGTTCCAAGATCGATGGAGAGGTCATTAGAGAAATAACCCCTAAGGCGTTTGAACATGCGATATTTCGAGTGGGAAAGGGGGTGAAAAAAGTTGCGCTAATGTAACAACCGACACGACTTTCAGCAAGGCAACGTGTATCATGAAATGTGCTTATTTTTGCGTACTCGCGCGCACTTTGAACAACTCGTTATGAGCCTGACCCGTCAAGACGTCGAAAAGATCGCGCATCTCGCACGCCTCTCGATCACCGATCGAGAGATGCCCGTGTACGTATCGAGCCTCTCGAGCATCGTCGAAGTGGTAAACGAGCTGTCGCGCGTCGACACCGCAAACGTCGAGCCCATGGCGCACCCGCTGGTCGGGCAACGCCAGCGCCTGAGGCCGGATGTGGTCACGGAAAGCGACCACCACGAAAAATATCAGCGCAACGCACCTCAGGTGCAGGCGGGACTGTACCTCGTCCCGCGGGTCATCGAGTAGCCGCATCTTTGAGTTCTGTGATGTTGCACGACCTGTCCATCGGTGAGCTCGCCGACCGACTCGCCGCCAGGGAATTGTCGAGCGTCGAGCTGACCCGTCACTTTCTGGCGCGTATCGAGCGGCTCAACCCGGGCCTCAACGCCGTCATCACCGTGACGGCGGAGGAGGCACTCGCCGCCGCGGCCCGCGCGGATGCGCGCCTGGCCGCCGGCGAGCGCGGCGCGTTGCTCGGCATCCCCATCATTCATAAGGATATTTTCTGCACCGACGGGGTCCGCACCAGCTGCGGATCGCGGATGCTCGACAACTTCATCGCACCCTATGACGCCACGGTGGTCGCGAAGCTCAAGGCCGCCGGGGTGGTCATGCTGGGCAAGGCGAATATGGACGAATTCGCCATGGGGTCCTCGAACGAGACCAGCTTCTATGGGCCCGTGAGAAACCCCTGGGACCGGACCAAGGTGCCCGGTGGCTCGTCCGGCGGGTCGGCAGCGGCCTCGGCCGCCCGCCTCGCGCCCTTCTCGACTGGCACCGATACGGGCGGCTCGATCCGGCAGCCGGCCGCCCTCACCGGCATCACCGGGATAAAGCCGACGTACGGGCGGGTATCCCGTTACGGCATGATTGCCTTCGCCTCGAGCTTGGATCAGGCCGGGGTGCTGGCACAAAGCGCCGCGGATGCGGCCACGGCTCTCAAGGTCATCGCGGGATTCGATCCGAAGGACTCGACCAGCGTCGATGCGCAGGTCCCGGACTATCCGGCGCTCCTCAATGTGCCGCTCAAGGGCCTGAAGATCGGTCTCTTGCGCGAGTTCTTCGAAGGCCTCGAGCCGCGCAACGCGAAGCTCATCCGCGATGCGCTCGCAGTCTTCACCTCTCTCGGCGCCGAGACCCTGGAAGTGAGTCTGCCGCACTTGCCGATGTCGGTGCCTACTTATTATGTTGTCGCGCCTGCCGAATGCTCCTCGAATCTCTCACGCTTCGACGGTGTGCGCTACGGCTACCGTTGCGAGGGCCCGAAGGATCTCACCGATCTCTACGAGCGTTCCCGCGGGGAAGGGTTCGGCGCCGAGGTCAAGCGCCGCATCATGACCGGCACCTACGTGTTGTCGGCAGGCTATTTCGATGCGTACTATTTGAAGGCGCAGCGCGTGCGCCGCTTGATCACCGACGATTTTCGTGCCGCATTCGACAAGGTGGATCTGCTCGCGGGGCCGACGACACCGACTCCGGCCTTCGCCATCGGCGCCAAGATCGACGACCCGGTCACCATGTATCTGAATGACATTTACACCATCGGCGCGAATCTCGCGGGACTGCCCGGCGTGTCGGCGCCGTGCGGCTTCGTCGACGGGTTGCCCCTGGGGCTGCAGCTCATCGGACCGCACTTCGCGGAGGCGAAGCTGCTCGGCGCCGTGCATCAGTTCCAGCTCGCCACCGATTGGCACACTCACAGACCGCGAGGGTACGAGTGATGAGCAACTGGGAAGTCGTCATCGGTCTCGAGATCCACGCGCAGCTTGCGACGCGCTCGAAGATATTCTCGGGCTCGCCCACTGCGTACGGCGCTCCGCCCAACACCCAGGCGGATCTGGTCGACCTGGCCTATCCGGGTGTATTGCCCGTGCTCAACGGTGAGGCGCTGCGCATGGCGGTCAAGTTCGGGCTCGCCATCAATGCGCGGATCGCGCCGCGCTCGATATTCGCCCGCAAGAATTATTTCTACCCCGATCTGCCGAAGGGCTATCAGATCAGCCAATACGAGCAACCCGTGGTCGGCAAGGGTGCGATCACCGTCCTGCTCGACGACGGCACGGTGAAGAGCATCGGCGTGACGCGCGCCCACCTGGAGGAGGATGCGGGAAAGTCGCTCCACGAAGGCCTCGCGAACGCGAGCGGCATCGATCTGAATCGCGCCGGCACGCCGCTTCTCGAGATCGTCTCCGAGCCCGACATGCGTTCGGCCAAGGAAGCGGTCGCGTATATGAAGAAGATCCACACCCTGGTGCGCTATCTCGAGATCTGCGACGGCAACATGCAGGAGGGGTCATTCCGCTGCGACGCCAACGTATCGGTGCGGCAGCGCGGCGCGGCGAAGTTCGGTACGCGAGCCGAGATCAAGAACCTCAACTCGTTCCGCTTCGTCGAGAAGGCGATTCATTACGAAGTCGCGCGCCAGATCGAGGTCATCGAAAGCGGTGGCCAAGTGGTCCAGGAGACACGGCTCTACGACTCGGACAAGAACGAGACCCGGTCGATGCGCTCCAAGGAGGAGGCGAACGATTACCGCTACTTCCCCGACCCCGACCTCCTGCCGCTCGAAATCGAGGAGAGCCTTATCGCCTCGGTGCGCGCGACGCTCCCGGAGCTTCCGGACGAGAAGGCCTCCCGCTTCGCGCGCGACTTCGCGCTATCTGCATACGATGCCGGTGTCCTGTCCGCGAGTCGCGAGATGGGCTCGTACTTCGAGGCCGTGGTGGCGGCTCTGGTCACGGCCCTGGGGCAGCCCCACGCCAAGCTCGCGGCGAACTGGGTCATGGGCGAGCTCTCCGGCCTGCTGAACCGCGACAATCTGGAGATCTCGCAGTCCCGCATCTCTGCTGAGGCCCTCGCGGGTCTCCTGAAGCGCATCGTGGACGCGACCATCTCCGGTAAGATTGCCAAGGAGGTGTTCGAATCGATGTGGTCCGACGGTAAATCCGCCGATGTCATCATCGAGGAGCGCGGGCTCGAGCAGATTACCGATGCGGGCGCGATCGAGCGCGTGATCGATGAGGTCATGGCCGCGAACCCGAAGCAGCTGGCCGACTATCGCAGCGGCAAAGACAAGCTCTTCGGATTCTTCGTCGGACAAGTCATGAAAGCGACGGGCGGCAAGGCCAATCCCGCGCAGCTCAACGATTTGCTCAAGACTAAATTGGCCGGCGGGCAGCCGGTTTCGTTTAATGCATGACCGGGACTGCATGCACCGCTTCGTGTTCGAGCACTATCCGATCCGCGGTCACCTGGTGCATCTCGACGCCGCCTGGCGCGCACTGATCGAGCATCGCGATTACCCCGACGGCGTCCGTGACCTTCTAGGCGAAGCGGTGGCGGCATCTCTCTTACTCGCCGCAACCATCAAGTTCGACGGCGTGCTCTCGCTACAGCTCCAGGGTGACGGGTTCGTGCATCTCATGCTCGCGCAATGCACGAGCGGTCTCGGCGTGCGGGGCCTTGCGCGCTACCAGGAAGGGGAGCGCCCGCCGGCCGCCGCCTCCGATCCCGACGCGCGGGTGACCGATTTGATCGGCGCGGGAAATCTCACGGTGACGCTCGAGACGGACGACGGTGCGCAGCGCTACCAGGGCATCGTGCCGATCAGCGGTGAGCGGCTCGCCGAATCGTTGCAAGGTTACTTCGAAAACTCCGAGCAGCTGCCCACGCGGCTCTGGCTCTACGCCGACGCGCAGGGAGCCTCGGGCATGCTGCTGCAGCGGCTGCCCGGCGAGGGCACTTCGCGGGCGGGAGTCGCCGAGGTCGATGATGCCTGGCGGCGCGTGCAACTGATCGGTGATACGCTTACCCGCGAGGAATTGCGCACGCTTACCGATCGCGAGATCCTGCGGCGGCTGTTCAACGAGGACGACCTGCGCCTGTTCGAGCCCTCGCCCGTGTATTTTCGCTGCCGTTGTTCGCGCGAACGCGTCGCGGGCATGCTTCAGGGGCTCGGTGAGGGCGAGACGCGCGGAGTGCTGGCCGAGCGCGGCGAGGTGGAGGTGCGCTGCGACTTCTGCAATCGCGCCTATGTCTTCGACGCCGTCGACGTCGAGCGGTTATTCAATGCCGGGGCATCGAGCGACGGCGGCGGCCGAGTTCACTAGCCTTGATGTCCACGTGGCGTGGACATCAAGGCTAGTCCGTCAGCGCCGGGGCGCCTCCAGCGTGCGCAGCGTTTTCGGTGCCGCGTTGCTGCTTCTCTGCACGGCGGCCGGCGGCGCGCAGCGCGTTGTCGAGACGGCTCCGGGCGGATCAACGGCCCACGACGATCCACCGTTCTATCTGAATTCGTTCGACAAGACGCCGTCGGCTGCCGCGGTGACCGCGCTCGGCCGGGCGCTCTTCTTTGATCCCACCTTGTCGGCCTCGGGATCGCTCGCTTGCGCGAGCTGCCACGATCCGGCGCATGCGTTCGCATCACCCGACCCTCGTGCCGTCGAGCGCGGCGGCCCGGATCGACGGCTGCCCGGTGTGCGGGCCGTACCCTCCCTCATGTATGAGCAGAACATGCCCCCCTTCACGGAGCACTTCTTCGATGACGACGGCAATGACAGCGTCGATCAGGGGCCTGCCGGCGGCACTTTGTGGGACGGGCGCGCGCAGTCCGCGCACGAACAGGCGCGGGTGCCGCTGCTGTCCGAATTCGAGATGGCCAATTCCTCCGCCGCCGCCGTCGTAGCCAAAGTCGCACGCGCGCCCTATGCCGCGCAGTTTCGCCGCGCGTTCGGCGCGAGCGTATTCGATAGTCAGGAGCGCGCCTTCAAGGCGCTGCTCCTCGCCCTCGAGACGTTCGAGGAGTCGCCCGCCGACTTCTATCCGTACTCGAGCAAGTACGATGCCTTCCTGAGAGGAACCGCCTCGCTCAGCGCCGCCGAGCGCCGCGGCCTCGAGGCCTTCAACGATCCCGCGCGAGGCAATTGCGCGCGCTGTCACCCGAGCGCAATCCGCGAGGGTGCATTTCCGCAATTTACGGACTTCGGCTTCGCGGCTCTCGGCGCGCCGCGCAATCCGGCGATTCCGGCGAATGCCGATCCACGTTATTTCGACCTCGGTGTATGTGGTCCGCTGCGCAAGGATCTCGCGGCACGCGCAGAGTACTGTGGCCTCTTTCGCACGCCGACTCTGCGCAATGTTGCGCGCAAGCGCGTCTATCTGCACAACGGCGTCTTCCATGCGCTCGAGGACGTGGTGCGCTTCTATGCCGAGCGCGATACGGCGCCCGAGAAGTGGTATCCGCGTTCGCCGAGCGGAGTTGCGATGAAGTTCGACGACCTGCCGCACGGATACCGCAAGAACGTCGATGAACAGCCTCCCTTCGGCCGGCGCGCCGGTGAGGCGCCCGCGCTGAGCGATGACGACGTGCGCGACATCGTCGCCTTCTTGAATGCGCTGAGCGACGGCTATGCGCCGGTCGAAGGATGGGAGAAGCCGACGACTGTGATTAGGGTTTCATATTGAGGGCTTGCGGCACTGCGGTCGCAAGCCCGCTCATCTACGAAGTCGTACGTGCGTAGCTGCGCGCGCAGCGGCGGAATAACTGTCGATTCCGGGCGGATTTGCTGCTTGACGCACCTCAAGCGCGAGGCGCTACATATAGCTGAACTCGAAAGCTGCTACCGCCGGGCGCGGGATCCGAGGCGGCCGCTCACAGCGCCGACACCCCGGTGAGCTGAGTAAGGCTTTGCTCGCGTGTCAACGCGATGAACTCGCGAATGTAAGCGGCCTCGGCCCCGGCGTGGGTGGTTGCGGCATAAAGCTCGCACGACAGGCCCGAAGGCCCAATGGGCCGCGACACGACGTAGCCGCGCTCGATGTAGTTACCGACGGTCCAGGAGGGCAGCGCCGCGATACCGCGGCCGCTCGCGACCAGTTGCAGGATCGCGACGGTAAGCTCGGCCGTGCGGCGTTTGGGATTCACGCCTGCCGGTATCAGGCAGTGCTTCATCACGTCGAGCATCTCGTCGGGCACCGGATAGGTGATGAGCGTCTCGTCCGCGAAATCCCGAGCATCGAGCCAGCTCTTCGCGGCGAGCCGATGCTTCGGACTCATGAGCGCGACGCTCTGGTAGCGAAACAGCGGGCTGAAGGTCACGTGCGGGTGCGCAGGCGGGCGATCGTGGATCACGGCGAGCTCGGCCTCTCCGCGCTCCAGCAAAGGGAGGGGATCGACGACGAATCCCGAGATGATGTCGAGCTCCACCTCGGGCCAAAGCGATCGATAGGAGTCCATCGCCGGCATGAGCCAATCGAAGCAATTGTGGCACTGCACCGTGACTCGCAGCGGTCCCGCGTGTCCTTGCGCCAGGCGAGCCACGTCGCGCCCCGCCTCGGCGACCAAGGGTAGGACCTGGCGGGCGAGCGTGAGGAGGCGGTGGCCGATGGCGGTGAAGCGAAGCGGGCGGATGTTCTTCTCGACCAGCGCCGCACCATAGTGGGTCTCCAGGGCCTTGAGCTGGTGCGAGAGCGCGGACTGCGTGAGGCACAGGCGCTCAGCCGCCTTCGACAGGCTCCCGCACTCAGCAAGCGCCAGAAGCGTTTCCATGTGCCTGAATTCCAAGGCTGTGGTGGCCATGAAATGAATTCATCCCTGCCATGAAGATAATGCGATTGAGTTCATAGCTTAGGCGCTTGCAAGCTGGAGGTCGAGACGGGGTTTTGAGGTGAGCAGATGTCGAACCCGGTGGCGGTGTCCTTCGAATTCTTCCCGCCGAGCGATGAAGCGGGCGCGGCTCAGCTGTGGGCGGCACTCGGGCGTCTGGCGCCGCTCCGACCGCGATTCGTGTCCGTGACATGCGGCGCGGACGGCTCCACGCGCGACAGGACCCAGGCGTGCGTGCTGCGCATTTTGCGCGACACCGATCTGACGGTCGCGCCGCATCTCACCTGCGTCGGGTCGTCCCGCGAGCAGGTCCGGGCGCTCGCGCACGAGTACTGGCGCCACGGCGTGCGCCACCTCCTCGCTCTGCGCGGGGACGCGCCTTCCGGCCGCCGGTCCGCGCCCTCGGACGTCACGGCGGACGCAGGATTTGCGTATGCCGCCGATCTGGTTGCGGGACTCAAGTCCACGGCGCACTTCGAGATCTCCGTCGCGGCCTACCCGGAAGGACATCCCGAGACCGGCACCGTCGAGGCGGATCTCGAGAATCTGAAGCGCAAGATCGATGCGGGTGCCGGGCGGGCTATCACCCAGTTCTTCTTCGATAATGATCGGTACCTGCGCTACCGGGATCGCTGCGCGGCGAGCGGTATCCGGGCGAGCATCGTGCCGGGCATTCTGCCCATTGTGCGTTTTTCTCAGCTGGCGCGCTTTGCCGGGCGCTGTGGGGCGTGCCTGCCCGAATGGCTACGCCGCCGCTTCGAGGGTCTCGACGACGACGCGGAGACGCATCGCCTGATCGCGGCGCATGTGGCCATCGAGCAGGTGCAGTACTTGCGCCGCCACGGGGTCGAGGAGTTTCATTTCTATACTTTGAACCGCGCCGAGCTCACGTACGCCGTGTGTCATGCGCTGGGCCTCAAGGCGATTGCGCCCGCGCGAGCGTCGCTGGGAGAGTGCGCCGCGTGATTTCACCACGGTGCGGTTCGGGTGCGGCATGAATCACACCTAATCGCTCGACTTGCTCGAGCGGAGGCGCGACCTTCGGGCTCTCAGATAGGATCGTCGATGGACTTCGCCAGCGGTGTGAACAGCTGCGCTCCGCCCGCGATCATGTACCAGCAATCTTCCAGGCGCACGCCGAATTCTCCGGGAATGTAGATGCCCGGCTCGTCGGAGAAGCACATGCCGAACTCGAGGGGTGTTGAGTCTCCGTGAACGAGATAAGCGGGCTCGTGACCGTCGAGGCCGATGCCGTGGCCGGTGCGATGCGAAAGCCCAGGGAGCTTGTAGCCCGGCCCCCAACCCTCGCTCTGATAATAGGCGCGCACCGCGTCGTCGAGCTCGCCGGCGGCGACTCCGATCTTTGCCGTCTCGAGCGCGATCTCCTGACCGCGTCTGACGGTGCCCCAGATCTTTCGCTGCCGCCGATTCGGCTCACCGTAAACCCAGGTGCGCGAGATGTCGGATTGATAGCCCTCGACGGTGCAGCCGCAATCCATGAGGATGATCGAGCCCTCGCCCACGGCTTGCGGCTGCAGCGATCCGTGCGGATAGGCCGAGGCCTCGTTCAACAAAACGAGCGCGAACTCAGGCGACCCTCCCAAGGCGACGGTCGCGCCGTTCATGAGCGCTCCGACATCTGCCCCAGCCATGCCGCGCTCGACGTGCCCGTGCACGTAACGCAGAGCGGCGATGGTCACATCGTTCGCGGTCTGCATGAGCGCGAGCTCGGCGGGCGATTTGATCATGCGGCAAGCCCGAATCAAGGGATCACCCGACACGATCTCATAGCCGCTCGCGGCCTTGCGCACGCCGTCGACGATGAAGAACCGCACGGTCGGCTCCACTGCGACGGGACCCGCCCGCACGCCGCGGTCACGCAGTCCCTGGACGATGGCGGCGAAGGGATTGTCCGATTCGTTCCAGGGCCGCACGTCGCCGCCGACCAGCAGCGTCTCGCGCACCGACGGTTCCTCGAAGGCCGGGGTCACGATGAGCACCTCGCCGCGCGCGGGAATGACGGCAGCCGTGGTGCGCTCGGATCGATGCCAGCGTATCCCGGTGAAGTACTCGAGCGACGCGCCCGATTCGATCAGCAGCGCGCCGATCCTCCGCTGCTCCATCAGTGCTTGTACCTTGGCGATGCGGGCGCGCCGCTCCGCGGTCGAGATGGGATGCACGCCGCCCGTGATCCGCTTGAGCTCCGTCGCGGGTGCGGGCGGGGCCGCCGTCGCGACGCGGCGAGTCGCCCCCGCGGCCATCAGCGACCACGCGCAGGCGCTCTTGAGAAAATCACGACGGCCGGCGCGCATCATCGAGCCGCGGCCGCTAGGATCTCCCGCGCGAGCCCCGCGTAGTCGCCGTTGAAATGGTGGCCGCCGGGCAGCTTCACGATCCGCACCTTGTCCGCATCGAGCTTCGGGCAGAGTGATTCATTGTCGCCTTCTCCGTAGATGCAGAGGACCGGGATGCCGGTGATGCGATTCACCTCCGGCAATGTGGCCGGTCCGGAATTATCGTTCGAAATCCAGTTGCTCACGTGAAATTCGAATACCGCATGCTCGGACATCCCCATGAGTACCGCGAGCGCGATGCGCGTGCGCGTGGCCGGGGCGAGGCGATTCACCGCGAACGGCAACACGTCCGCCCCCTGGGAGTAACCGATGAGGAGCACCCTCTGCCCGCCGAAATGCTCGATGTAATAGCGAATCATCCGATCGATGTCGCCGGCGAGCCCCTGCGGGGTGCGTGCGCTCCAGAAATAGCGCAGCGAGTCGAGTCCGGCGACCGGAATGCCGTGCTCGGCGAGCGCTTGTGCAACTTCCTTGTCGAGGCCTGCCCATCCGCCATCGCCCGACAGAATGATGGCGAGCAGCTCCGCGGGCGGCGATCCGGTGCGGGCAGGTACCTCGATGACAGGTAGGTTGCCGAGCGCAACCGGCGCGGGGGGGGCGATTTCCCGCGCAGTGCGTTCGACCAACGTATCGAAAGCGGCGAGCAGGGAGGGCAACCAGCGGCTCGAGTTCTCGAGGTGGCCGCCGACCGCGGGCAACGCGACGACGGCCGCGCCGGGCATGTGCGCGGTGAAGTCGCGAATTGCGCCCACACCGCACTCGCCATCGGGCTCAACCTGTAGGGTCACCCAGGGATCGTCGAGCTCGGGTGCAGGGAGATAGCGCAGACCCCCACCCGCCGTGCGCTCGGAGTTAAGAGCCCCTCCCTTGCACAGGGGCTTTCGCAAGCTCGTCGTGGGGCAAAAACCGACGGTGATCGCGCCCGCAAACGTGTGCACGGGTGCCTGCGCCAGTGCCGCGTAGGCAAGGTTCGCCCCTGTGCCGTAGCCCACGAGCAACGGGGTTCGATAGATCGGCAAATGATAATAGGCCTGGATGAAGTGGCTCAGATTCTCGAGGTCGCCGTCGGGAAACACGCAGTCCGCAGCGTCGGCCGCGAGCGCCTTGTCGAATTCCGACACGTCGATCACGGCCACCATCGCGCCCCGGCGTGCGAGCACGAGAGCAAGGTCCGCCGCCGTGTTCGCCCCGCCTTCGCCTGCGAGCAGCAACACCATGCTTCGCGGCGTGCCCCGGGGTAGAGTCACGGCGACGTTCTGAAATCGGCCGTGGCTGACATGATCGGGCAGGGCTGCGGGTGTCGGCGCGGATGCGCGTGCGGGAGGGCCCGGGGCCGCTAATGCGCGCGCCGCACACACCATGCCGCAAAGGGCGGCGGCGGCGGCCGCCGCGGTCGCGAGAGCGCGGGGCGTGCGGCGGGATTTCACGCACGGACGGTCTGCGAACACGGCTCAGATTGCTCCCGTGCGCTTCAACACCGTGTAGCGCTTGACGAGCTCGACGCCGAGCGATCGCGGCTCGCAATCGATGAGCACGGCACCGCCGCCCGCCAGGCGCTTGAGCATGTCGCGCCGCCTTTGCTCGTAATCGAGGGCCGCCGCGACTTCGAACACGGATTCAGGCCGCGACAGCGGTTGCGAGGCCATTGCACCGATGATTTGCTCGCGCAAGTTCGCGATCACGACCACGTGCCTCGAGCGCAGCAGACGCACGGCGGCCAGCAGCTCGACGGAGTCCTCGTCACGGCAGTTGGTGATGAGCACGATCAAACCTCGTTTGCGCTGACGGCGCATCACGTCGGCGGCGGCTTCGAGATAGTCGGAGAAGACGGCCGAGGGCTCGACATCGCCAAGCTCGGCCATCAGCTCGTTGAGGGTTTGCCGGCCTTTGCGCGGCGCGAAGCGCTTTTCCTGACCGGCCGTGGTGCCGAAGGTCATCGCGCCCACCGCATCACCGGACGCCAGCGCGACGAAGGTGAGGAGCATCAGTGCGTCGAGGGACTGATCGAAATGGCTCGCGCCGATGCCCGATTGCGTATCGTCGGCGCGCATGCGGCGCCCGCAATCGAGCAGGAACAGCACGCTCTGGTCGCGCTCATCCTGGAAGACTCGCGTGATGGGACGCCCGTGCTTGAGCGTTGCTTTCCAGTCGATGTGCCGCACGGGATCGCCCGCGCGATATTCGGTGAGCTGATCGAAGTCCGTCCCTTCGCCGCGCCGCCGGACGTTCTTGATACCGAGCTCTGCGAGGCGTCGATCGGTCGCGAGCCAGGCGAGCGAGGCCTGGCGCTTGAAGTCCGGAAAAACGCGGCGCGACTCGCGGGATCCGATGCGTAGATTCCAATCGAGAAGCCCGAGGATCGAGCGCAACCGCAGCTGTCCGCCTTCGAAGGACTTCAAACCGCGCGCGGTCGGCGTGAGGCTGAACTCCAGCGTCTCGCGCTCACCCGGCCCCACCGCGAAGCGCAGCGGCATTGCGGGAATCTCGAGACTGGGGTCCGCGAGCTCGAAATAACGCCCGCGGCGCGTGAGCGGTCCGGGATTGGCGAGTCTCACCTGCACGCTGACGGGGGCGCCGACGGCGAAGGCATGCGGCAAGCGGCGTTTGAGCGTGAGCGGCGCTCGTGCCCAGGACATCCAGCTGAGCCGCGCGTCAAGGGCCAGGAGCGCCAGCAGTGCGACGCCGAGGCCTGCCGCCAGGAGCGCGATTGTGGCCGGCGCCAGCGAGCTGAACCGCAGCCCGATCAGCCCAACGCCGGCGGCGCCGAGCAACGCAGTGAGAGTGCGTGAGGGCAGCACGGAGGTGAGGAAATTTTTCACAAACGCGGTGCCGCCGTCGCCTCGAGGATGGCCGTCAACACATCGTCCGGTTTGCGGCCGTCGAGCTGGGCGTCGGCAGAGAGAGCGATGCGGTGGCGAAGCGCCGCGAGCGCCACACCCTTGACATCGTCCGGCGTCACGAACGAACGTGCGGCAAGCAATGCAGCGGCCTTTGCCGCGCGAATGAGCGCAATCGGACCGCGTGAGCCGGCGCCGATCGCAATGCCGGGCCACTCGCGTGTCGCGCGCGCGATGCGCACCGCATAATCGACCACCGCCGCGTCGACCCGCTGCCGCGCGGCTAGGGTTTGCAGGGCGAGAATGGCGCGATCGCTGAGTACCGCCGCCACCTGGGAGAGTGGTAGCTGATCCCCCGTCTGATCGGTGGTGGTGCGGGTGACGATGTCCACTTCCTCGCGCTCGGTGGGATACTGCATATCGATTTTCAGAAGGAATCGGTCGAGCTGCGCCTCCGGCAGCGGGTAGGTTCCTTCGGTGTCGAGCGGATTTTGCGTCGCCAGCACCATGAACGGGCGCGGGAGCAGCAAGGTCTCTCCCTCCAGACTCACCTGGTGCTCCTGCATGACCTCGAGGAGCGCGCTCTGCGTTTTCGCCGGGGCTCTGTTGATCTCATCGGCGAGAAGGATATTGGTGAAAACCGGTCCACGCACCACGCGCATCCCATGAGTCTCGGGGTCGAGCACCGCATGGCCGGTGATGTCGGAGGGCATCAAGTCGGGTGTGAACTGGATGCGCGCCACCTTGAGCGACACCGCCTGGGCGAGGGCGCGCACCAGCAAGGTCTTGCCGAGCCCGGGTACGCCCTCGATGAGCACGTGGCCCGCGACCAGAAGCGCAATCAGCGTCTGATCCACGGTCGCGGCTTGCCCCACCAGCGCGCGGGCGATTTGAGTACGCAGCTTGCCGAGCAGCTCGCCGGCGCGCGCGATGGCGGGAGATTCGTCGATCATGCGAGTGGCCTTTGGTGGTCCGAGTGCATTCTAAGCAAGATTCGCCGGCAGACTTCCATCAGCGTGATGGCGGCGCGCTGCTCGTTGCGTCGGTGCGAGGCGATTTCGGCACGTGCGGCACGGATGGCGGTGGCATCGAGGCCGGTGAATGCCGCCAGGCGGTACGCTCTCTGCGACGCGTCGAGCGCGCCATAGCCGGCGATGTGCCGGGCGGCTGCCTCATCCAGGGACCGCCGCGCCGAGGTGCGTAAACCCTCGAGGCTGTGCGTGCGCCAGGCGAAGCGAGCGTTGGCGCGAATTTGCTCGGCCAGGGAGCGGCGCACCGGGGTCGGCAGCGGCAACGGAGGACCGAAGCGCGGCGCGTGGCGCCAGGCTACAGCGAGAAGCGCGGCGAGCAAGAACAAGATTCCAGGAGCGGCGAGCCGCCACAGGAGCGCCGGTAACGGCTCGGCCGTCGCGGGGTGAAAAATGAGCAGGGTATCGTCGTGGCGTAGCCCCGCCGCCGCCGCGAACATTTCTGCATGATCCGCGCGCTTGAGCATCTCATTCCCCAGCACCCCGACAGGCTCGAGAACGGTGACCTCGCCGAAGCCGACGCCCGTGCGAATGACGTGCATGCCTCGATCGTCCGACAGCGACCAGGCCGGCGCTCGGTCGCCGTCGAAGCCGAGCGTCGGACCGGCATCGCACACCCGAAACGACTGCCCCGTGGGCGTGCCGTCCGCGCGTACCGTCATGAGCGGGCAGTCGGAGCCCGAGCTCGCTGTGGAGTGCGGCGGAGCGGGCGCAGCATCAGGGGGAGCAGCGGCGGGAGGCGCAGCAGCGGGAGGCGCAGCAGCGGGAGGCGCAGCAGCGGGAGGCGCAGCAGCGGGAGCTGCTGCGGGCGGTGCCGGCGCGGGCTGGGGCGATGCGCGCGCGCGCTTGATGCCGCTCCACGCTTTCAGTGCGGGATAGGAGTCGAGCAGCATCGAGCTGATCACCAGGCGACCGCCCGACTCGACCCAATTCTCCAGCGCTTCGATGGGCGGGTGCGTGAGCTCATCGCCCGGCTCCTCGAAAACCAGCACGGCCTCGGGCACAAGCCCGCGCACGGTCGCGATCTCCTGCGTATGAATGCCTAGATTGGCAGCGAAATGTTCGAGAGCGTAATAAGGGTTGCTCAGCGCCTCGCCCTTCGGGGGTGTGGGCACCGTGATGGTTTCCCAATGGAGATTGAAGGCGATCCAGACCCCGAGCGCGGCCAGCAACACGAGCACTCCGAGGCTGCGCCCGAGATTCGCGTTCACGGCGTCGCGCCTTCGAGGGATTCAGCGAAACCCCGGCAGAGACGGGCGATCGGCTCGCGCATCACCGATTCCCCAGCGTAGACGGTGCGCTGCCAGAGCGCGACGAGGCCTGCGAAATAAGCCGCTCGAGGCGGATCGAGCGTCGCATTGACCGCGCGCAACGCCTCGCCCTCGGTGGCCGAGGCGGCGATCGCGATGCCATGGCGGTGCACCGCGCGCGAGAGCGCGCCTCGATAGAGCAGCGAAAGCGCCTCGCGCTCGCGTCCCGCGTCGAGGAGCTCCAACGCGGCCGCGCCGATATCTTCGGGGAGCGACTCGGGGCGGATGTCGAGCCCGTGCAGGCTCGTGACGACGGGCTCCGGTGTCGCCGCCGCGGGCGCTCGTTCGCGGAGCATCCGTATCGCCCACACGACGGCGACCCCTACGCAGAGCGCTCCGACGATCCAGAGCAGCAGGCTCGAGGATTGCGCCAAAAAATCGAAAACCTGAGTCAACCAGCGGGGTATCGGAGCGGCCTTTGCTTCATTCGTTTCCTTCCAGCGGAGCGTCCGCAAGGTCTTTTCACCGCCGAGATTCGGATCCGCGCGCAGTTTGGCCGCCGCGGCGCGGATCTCGTCGCGACTCAAGTACGTCCCGATAGTGGCCGCATTGGCCGCCGGGCCCGTGGGGGCGTCGGGATCTGCTGCCCAGGCGCCATTGGGTAGAGCAAGGGCGAGACAAAGGCCGAGATATAGGGCGAGGCATTCAGCTCGCGAACGCACGTCGAAACTCCTGCTCGATGTCCCACGCCTCGAGCTCGACGCGGCGATTGAGATACAGACCAAATCCGGCGGCCACATAGAACGGTTCGAGGAACCCCACGGCGCAGGCATAGGCGATCGAAGAGACGAGCCCGGCTTGGGCGAGCGCGAGACTGGTCAGCCAGTTGCTTGCAAACCCAAGGACGTGGGGTGCGAGCATCACGCGAAGCATGAGCATGCTTGCGCAAAGTGCCAGCTCAGCATTAGCAAATGCGAGCGTCATGGTACGTGCGACGCCGCGATGGCGCAGGGTCAGCTGCCGGATGCGGTCGCGTTGCACCCGCCCGGAAAGTCCCTCGAGCTGGACGATGGGCAGCTTGAAAGAGCGCGAGGCGCTCAAGCGCATGAGAAGAAGCGTGAGAACATTGGGCCGTAGGACTCGGTCGCGCGCGGCCCAAAGATCCGCAAGTTCCGTGGATTCACCGAAGAGGGCGCGCGACAACGCGAACAAGATGGCGCAGTCCAGCCAAGGCTTCGCGAGCCAGACGAGCAACGCGGGCAGCCAGGGCTCGAGCGGATAGGTGGCGAGGCACACCAGGAACGTGGGCACCGCCACGGCGAGATAGCAAGCATAGACCGACCGCATTTTGAAGTGCAGGAGCTGAACTCCGAGGTCGCAACCCTCCCACACGGAGCGCGGCCGGAGCCTGAGAGCGATGGCATCAATCTGCATAAGGGCGGCGCAGGAAGAACAGCGTAACCAGAATCCAGCAGGCCGCGGCGCCGCAGTACTTTGCGGTGGGCGTGACCCAAGCCGCGGACGACCAGAAGGCCTCGATGGCCGCGGCAATGACGAGCATCACCGCGGAGCCGAACACGATGACGCTCGTGTCCTTGGCCGCGAGCTCGAGTGCTACCGCGCGCGGCAGCCGCCCGGGCAGGAGCACCGCGCGACCGATCCGCAAGCCCGCCGCGCCGCAGAGCACGATGGCGGTCAGCTCGAAGGCGGAGTGCGTAGCGACGAACGAGAAGAAAGTGCCGCCGAAGCCCGCGGAGGCGACGTATCCTGCGATCGCGCCGCCGAATGCGCCGTTCATGGCGATGAAGTACACGCTGCCGACGCCGAGCAGGACCCCGGTCGCATAGCATTGAAAGGCGATGCCGATGTTGTTCATGATGTAGAAGCCGAACATCATCCAGTTGCTTCCCGCATCGCGCAGCCGTCCGAGCACCTCGTTCGAAGGGTCGTACATCTTCTCGAATTTCGCCGCCGTGCTGCCGTCGACGATCGACAAGATGAGGTCCGGCTTGTGATAAACAGCGAGTCCGAGGACGACCGCTGGCCCCACGGCCAAGAGCGCCGAAAGTGCCACATAGCCGCGGTGCGCGCGCACCATCGCCGGAAAGCGGTTCAAGAGCACTCGCGCGATGCGCGCGATACCGAAGTCGCTTTGCCGGTACACGATCTGATGCGCGCGTGCAGTGACGATCGACAGCCGCTCGATGATGGCGGACGGGAAGCCTCGCGCCTCGGCGAGCGCAAAGTGCTCGCAGCAGGTTCGGTAGAGGGCGAGGAATCGCTGCGGATCGAGCTTGCGCTCCGGGAGCTGGATCGCTTGCTCGAGCTCGACCCAGAGCCCCTCGTGCGCGGTCTGAAACTCGAGCGCGGTCATCGTGCGGAGGAACCAGCGGGGGCGGACGCCCTGCGCTCACCGTGCAGCCAGCGGGCAACGCCCACGAGCCGGGTGGTGAGCGAGAGGCGCGCCGGCGCGTCCGCCACGGCGGCGGAGGCGAGTTCGGCGATCTCCTCGGCGCGTTCCGGGGTGAGGCGTTCCACACGAAACCCAAAGGCCATGATGGCGATCTGCTGGCGCCTGGACAGAGAGATCGGCGGAGGCATGGGAACGGCATCGGCGAGTGAGCCGGCCGGCTGCACGTCATAGCGGTAGGCGACGACCGTCCCGCCAGCAAGGTCGCCGAGGCGGCGAGAGTCTCCGCGCAACAGCATCGTGACGATGCCGAACGCGTAGAAGAGCGGCAGGACGTCGACGACTCGCATGAGGTTGCGGATCAAACAGCCCGCCGGGGTAATCGGCAAGCCGTTTGCCATGAGCACGACGAGGCCCATGATGCGCTTGCCGGGGGTGGCGGCTGCCGGAGTGAGCTCGAAGATCACGGGATAGAGCCAGTTCAAGACGAAGAAGAAGATGTAGAAGAGGCCGCCGCCGAAACGGCCGCCGGCGGCGAGCACCGTGGCACAGGTCATCAGAAAGAATACGCGGATCGTTGCGTCGATCAGGAAGGCGGTAGCGCGCACCGCAAAGCCGGCGGGGCGGATCGAGATCGCGATACCCTCCGGGGTCTCCGCGCTGAGGACGGTGTCGATCGCCGGATTCAAGCCCGAATGACGATGGTGTCGGCGATGTAATCGTGGCAGCAGCGCCGCTGCTCGCCGAAGATCATGAGGCTGTCGATGAGGAAATAGAAGGAGCCGAAAAACGGCACCCACAGGATCAGGCTATTGACCAAGTAACGCAGCCAGAATATCCGCGCCAAGGTCGCGCGCGAACCGTCCGTGCGGGCGACCTTGATGCCCACGAGCTTCTTGCCGATGGTCTGAGCGTTACGGCTGACGAGCACGGTTGTGATCACGAGGAGTACCAGCGTGATGAGCAAAGCTACATAGAAGAAAATTCCCGCGCTCGCCATCGCGGACCACACGGTGACGTAGTTGTAGGCGTTCATACGTGTGTGCGCCATCACGCTGACGGCTGCCACGTAACTCGGTATGAAGGGAATGGTGAATATCAGACCATCGATCAGCACCGCTCCCAAGCGAGACAGGCGCGTGGCCTTCTCGAAAGGGACGTCGGTCGAGGGTATGTCGGCCACGATGCTCTGCGGCGGGGCATAGTTATTCGGTGTCGACACGGGGTGCTCCTTGCCACTCGACCTCGTAGCTATCATAGCGCGCCCGCTTCGCATGCGGTTCCTTTTTGCGCTTGGGCGTTGCTCAACGGCGACGGTCCGGATAGACGTCGATCTCGCTCAGCATCTCCGGGCCTCCCAGGGCCTGCATTTGGCCCAGGATCCAGTCCCGCCGCTGCAGGACATAACGCGAGGGCGCCGCTACCGAATAGCGCTCGGGGTTCGGCAGCACTGCGGCGAGGATGGCGGCATCGCTTCGCGACAGGCGCGAAGCCGGGCGGTGGAAGAACCGTTCGGCGGCCGCCTCTGCGCCATACGTGCCGTCGCCGAACTCGGCGATGTTCAGATAGATCTCGAGGATGCGCCGCTTCGGCCAGAGGGCCTCGATGAGCAGCGTGAAGTATGCCTCGAGACCCTTGCGGAAATAGCTGCGGCCGGACCAAAGATATAGATTCTTCGCCACTTGCTGGCTGATGGTGCTTGCCCCGCGTACGCGATGGCTGTGCTGATTGAGTTGATACGCCTTCTCGATGGCCTCGACATCGAATCCCCAGTGCTCCGGGAATTTCTGATCCTCAGAAGCGACCACGGCGAGCGGCAGGTTGGGCGAGATGCGCGCGAGATCCACCCACGAGTGCCGGACCACGTAGTCCCGGTCGTGGGTCACCCACGCCTCGACCCGTCTCTCCACCATGAAGGCGCTCAAGGGCGGATCGATCCACCGCAGGAGCGCCACTGATGGGACCGAGAGGCCCACGGACAGCAGCACGAGCCACGCGAGCAAGCGCCAGAGGCGGCCCAGGAAGGTCTTGCTGCGCGCCAACTCGTCCGGTCCGGGGTGCTGCGGCTTACTTCTTTTCGGTCTTCTTCTCGGCGCGGTGCACGCGGGTCATGGTCACGGCCTCGAGCGGCACATCCTGATGGCCATGGCGCCGGCCGGTCTTGACGGCGGCTATCTTGTCGACGACGTCCATTCCCTCGGTTACCCGTCCGAAGACCGCGTAACCGAAATTGCCGCGCGTGTGATCGAGGAATTCATTGTCCTTGAGATTCACAAAGAATTGCGAAGTCGCGCTGTTCACGTCGTTGGTGCGCGCCATGGAGAGCGTTCCGCGCTCGTTCTTGAGGCCGTTGTCCGCTTCGTTCTTGATGGGCGCGTGGGTGCGCTTCTGGGTCATGTCCTCGGTGAAGCCGCCGCCCTGGATCACGAATCCGGGGACGATGCGATGAAAGGTGGTGCCGTCGAAAAAGCCCTCGTCGATGTACTTCAAGAAGTTGGCGACGGTGATCGGCGCCTCCTTCTCGTGAAGCTCGACGGTGAAACGGCCAAGGGTTGTCTCGAAGTGGATCATGTGCGCTCCTTGAAGGGCGATGGAAGGGTTCCTCGCGTGACGCGAGGAAGGCCGGAGTAATCGGAATGGCAGTCGACGTCGGTGAAGCCGCGGCGCTCCAGGAGCCGAGCCACCTCCTGCTGTTGCGTGCTGCCGTGCTCTAGCAAAAGCCATCCGCCGCGGGTCAAATGCGCCGGCGCTTTCGCGACGATCGCCTCGAGTGAATCGAGTCCCTCGGGTCCTGCGACGAGCGCGAGCGCCGGCTCGGCGGCCAGTGCCGCGAGCGCGGGATCGCCGTCCGCGACGTAGGGCGGGTTCGCGACCACAACGTCAAAGCACTCATTCGGCACGGCGTCGAACCAGGATCCCAATCGAAAGGTGGCGTTGCGCAGCGCCAGAGCACGCGCGTTCTCGCGGGCGACACCCAGCGCGCCCGGCGAAACATCGACGCCCACGACGTGCGCGAGCGGCCGTTCGGAGGCGATGGCGAGCGCCACCGCACCGCTGCCGGTCCCCAGATCGAGCACGGCACGCTCCTCGGACTTCGACAGGTGCTTCAACGCGACCTCGACCAGGATCTCCGTTTCGTGCCGCGGCACGAGCACGGCGGGAGTGACCTTGAGCGGCAGCGACCAGAATTCCCGTCTGCCGGTGAGGTATGCCACGGGCACGCCGCTTCGGCGCTGCTCGATCAAATGTCGATACGTCCGCAAGGCATCGTCGGCGAGGGGGTCGGCTCCGCGCGCGATGAGCGCCGCGCGCGCGACGCCGAGAACGGTACTCAGGAGCACTTCGGCGTCGAGCTGCGGTGAGTCGCTGTGGGCGACAAGCGCGCGGACGCCCTGCCCCAAGGCGAGCTCGATCGTGCTCGTATCGGGAGACCGATGCCATTCGATGGGCGGCGCATTCATCGGGCTGCTCATTCGACCTGGCTGGCGAGCTCTTCGGCCTGGTATTCCTGATTCAGCGCTCCGATGAGCTCATCGAGATTGCCGTTCATGACGTCGTCGAGCTTGTAGAGCGTCAGGTTGATGCGGTGATCGGTCACGCGGCCTTGCGGAAAGTTGTACGTCCGAATTCGCTCCGAACGGTCGCCCGAGCCCACCTGGAGCTTGCGCGTCTGCGCCTGCCGGCTCGCCTGTCGCGCTCTTTCATCCGCGAGGAGCCGCGCCTTCAATAGCGACAGCGCGCGAGAGCGATTTTTATGCTGTGACCGCTCATCCTGGCACTCGACCACTATGCCCGTGGGCAAATGCGTGATGCGGATGGCGGAATCGGTTTTGTTGACGTGCTGCCCGCCCGCCCCCGAGGAGCGGTAGGTGTCGATGCGCAGGTCCGCGGGATTCAGCTCGATGGCCTCGACTTCCTCGAGCTCGGGCAAGATCGCGACCGTGCACGCGGAGGTGTGGATGCGTCCTTGCGCCTCGGTGGCGGGTACGCGCTGGACGCGATGCGTGCCCGACTCGAACTTCAGGAGCGAGTACGCGCCGCGACCGATGATGCGGCTGATGATCTCTTTATATCCTCCGTGCTCGCCCGGGCTTTCCGACAGGACCTCGACATCCCAGCGCTTCGATTCGGCATAGCGTGCATACATCCGAAACAGGTCGCCGGCGAACAGCGCGGCCTCGTCGCCCCCCGTACCTGCGCGCACCTCCAGAAAGATGTTGCTCTCGTCGTGCGGGTCCTTGGGCACGAGAAGGCGTTGCAGCGCCTGCTCCTCCACATCGACACGGGGGCTGAGCTCCCTCAGCTCATCCTCCATTTCGAGCTCGCGGGCGGTGGCCAGGTCCTCCTCGAGGGCGATAAATCCGCGATACCGATCGACGACCGGACCCAGGCGAGCGTACTCCACGGACAGATCGCGGAACTGATTCTGGCGCCCGATGACGTCCGGCTCGGACAGGAGGCGACCGATTTCCTCGTAGCGCTCGTCGAGTTTTTCCAGCTTGCGCCGGATCGAGTCCTTCATGCCGCAAATTATAGCGGCCTTCGCCTCAACTCCGGTCGCGTTCTTCCGAAAGCAGGCGCGCCAGGAGCTGCGACAAAGCGGGGTCGGCGGCCTCCGAGGCTTGGCGCAGCGCGTGGGTGGGGGAGTGCATCAGCCGGTTCGTGAGGGTATTGGCCAGGTAATCGATGACCTCGTCGGTGGATTTGCCCGAGTGCAGCATTCGACGGGCTTGCTCGACGGTCTCGGCGCGGATCGCGTCGGCCCGTTGTCGCAGCGCACGGATGGCGGGTCCGGCGTCGTGCGCGCGCAGCTCGGCGAGGAATCGCGCCACCTCCTCCTCAAGCAAGAGCCACGCGTCGCCCGCTGCCGCCTCACGCTCGCGACGGTTTTCCTCGATGATTTTCTGCAGGTCGTCGATCGAGAACAGGTACACGTCGGAGAGCTCTGCGACGGCGGGTTCGATGTCGCGCGGCACGGCGAGATCGACCATGAAAATAGGTCGGTGCCGCCGCTTGCGTACCGCCAGAGCGGCGGTGGGTTTGGTAATGAGCGGCACGGCGCTCGCCGTGCAGCTCACCACGATGTCCGCATCCACGAGCTCTTTCTCCAGGCTGCTCAAGTCGACCGCGTAGGCCTGTATCTCGCCGGCGAGCGCCTGAGCCCGCGTGAGAGTGCGGTTGGCGATCACCAGCCGCTTCACTCCCGCGCTGGAAAAATGTCGGGCGGCGAGATCGATCATCTCGCCCGCACCGATCATGAGCGCGCTGCGTTCGCTCAGATCCGCGAACATGCGCCGCGCGAGCCCCACGGCTGCGGAGGCGAGGGAGACGGCGTTGGCGCCGATCTGTGTCTCGGATCTAACGCGCTTTGCCGCCGAAAACGCGGCCTGAAACAGCTTGTTGAGCGCAGGGCCGGTGCTGCCGGTCTCGTGCGCCACGCGATAGGCGTCCTTGAGTTGCCCCAATATCTGCGGCTCGCCCAGCACCATGGAGTCGAGTCCCGACGCGACCGCGAATGCATGGGCGACCGCGAGCCGGTCCCGATGGACATACAGGCTCGAGGCGAGCTCGAGGTTGTTGCCGTGATGATTCTCGAGCCATTGCGAGAGCTCTGCGGGGCTCGCATTGCCGGACCAATACACTTCCGTGCGATTGCAGGTCGAGAGGATCACCACCTCGGAGACACCGCGTTCCTGCCTCAAAGCGCCGAGCGCCGCAGCCAGGCGATCCTCGTTGAACGCGACTTTCTCGCGCAACGCGAGCGGCGCGGTCTTGTGGTTTAGCCCTAGAACGTTGAATGCCATGAGCGCGCGCTGCTTCCTTAACCCAGTGATTTTGGGTAAGAAACACCACGAGATCAAGCTGGAATCCGGGGCAACGCCCCCCTCATTTGGCTATAGTGCGGGCGTGTTCTCGAAATCGATCCTGCCGATGGACCCTTTGCCCCGTACTTTGCCCGCGAAAGCCTGTGTGGCGCTCGGGCTGCTGGCCTGTGCCGCGTGCGCGGGACCGCCGGTCGCTCCGGCACTCGTCGAGAAATCCGAGGTGTACTACACCGTCACCGGTGAGATCGCTCTTGCGCGCGGCGAGCCGCGCACGGCGGCACTTCAGTATGCCAGCGCGGCGCAGAGCGCCACCGACTTGACGCTCATTGCGCATGCGAGCGAGGTGACGAGCGAGTGCCTGCAGCCTTCCTTGACGGCCGAGATCGCGACGCGCTGGCTGGGCCTCGATCCGACATCGCTCGACGCGCACCGTGCCGCTGCGCACGCCGCGCTCGCGCTTGCGCGGATCGACGAATCCGCCAGGCAATTTAGCATCGTTCTTTCGAGCTCGCCGCGCGGAACGGACGCGGAGCTCAAGGATCTCGAGACCGAACTCGACGCGAGCGACGACATATTCGCTGCGCGCCGGGTGCTCGATCGGCTGGCGGTGGGTTTCCCGAGCTCCGCCGCGGCACTGCGCCTTTCCGGCCTCGCCGCTTTGCGCGCCGACGATCCTGCGGCGGCTGCGAACGATTTCTCGCGGGCGCTCGCGCTTACGCCGATGCCGACGCAGCGGAGCGAGACTCCCGGCAGCGACGACGCTGCCAACACGGCCGATGCACGCCGCGAGCTGCAGCAGGGTTTGTGGCGCGCGCGAATCCTCTCCGGAGATACGCAGGAGCCGCTCGCGGAGTCGAGTGCGCTCGCGCGGGGCGATGCGACGCCTGCCAACGTGCTCAATTACGCACTGCTGCTCCTTGCCGCCGGTCAAGATCAAGCGGCGATCGCTCAACTCGAGACCCTCACGCGGGATGCGGAGTCGCAGGCGGTGGCCTTGCGGCTCCTCGGGCTGGTCGAATTTCAGAATGGCGATCTCGACGCGGCGGGCCGGTATTTCACCGAGCTCTTGACCACGGGCAAGTTCATCGATGATTCCTTCTACTATCTCGGCTTGATCGCCGAGCGGCGGGCCGATCTCGAGAAGGCGCTGCGTCTCTACGCGCAGGTGCAAAGCGGGGACAACGCTGCGGCGGCACTCTTGCGTGCAAGCACCATCCTTCAGACTCACGGCGCCCCGGCCGCCGCGCAAGAGATCCTGGACCATTTGATCGAGGACGAGCCCGCTCGTGCGCCCGAGGTGCTCGCGGCACGCGCGAAGATCTACTCCGACGCGGGCGATGCGCGCCAGGCGCTTGTCGTGCTCGATCGTGGCAGAGAGCAGTATCCTGACAGCGTGGATCTGCGCTACGCCGCTGCGACGACCGAGGAGGCGGCGGGGCACCTCGGTGCCGCGCTGCAGGAGCTGAAGCAGGTCCTGAAACTGCGCCCCGACGATCCGGCCGCTCTGAACGCCTACGGCTACACGCTCGCGGACCACAACCGCCAGCTCGCGCGCGCTCGCGCGCTCATAGAGCGCGCCTACGCTGCGGCTCCCCGCAATGCCGCCATTCTGGACAGCCTCGGGTGGGTGCTCTATCGGCAGGGACACGACGAGCAGGCGCTGCCTTACCTGGCCGCGGCGCACGCCGCGGACCGCAGCGCCGACATCGGCGCCCATTATGGCGAGGTATTGTGGCAGGTCGGCCGGCACCCCGAGGCGGATCAGGTGTGGGACGAGGTGGCGCGCACCGACTCCGATACTCGCTTGCTGAATGCCACGCGGCGGCGCCTGCACGCATCCGCAGCTCCGTGACATGCGGCTTGCGCTCCCACTGCTCGCGTCTGCGCTGCTACTGGCTGGGTGCGCAACTGCGCGGCTACGGCCCACGGCTCCGCTCGTGCCGTGGAATGAGCGTGCGACGGCGCTCGAACACGCGCGCACCTGGCAACTCGATGGCCGGGCGGCCGCGGCGTTGGGTCAGCAAGGCTGGCAGGCGAGTCTCGACTGGCGGCAAAAGGGTAGCGTGAGCGAGCTGCATCTCGCAGGACCCTTCGGCGTTGGCGCGCTCGCCCTGAGCATGTCGCCCGAGGGGTTGTCGCTGAACGGCGCGCCGCCTACGCCTGCGGTGACGGCGCAGCTGGAGGCGCGGCTGGGCTTCGAGCTGCCGCTCGAGTATCTGCGGTTCTGGCTGCTCGGCATTCCGAATCCGGACGCACCCTTTGAGATCACTCGCAACGCGCAGGATCGCGCGCAACATCTCTCCCAGGCCGGCTGGAGCATCGATTACGATCAGTACCGGCCAGAAGGGGACGATGAGTTACCCGCGCGCATGGTATTGAGCAAAGCGGGTGCGCGCGTGCGCATCGCGGTGGATCGTTGGGAGGTTCCGCAGTGAGTGCCGGGGCACGCGATCCACGGCCGTGGCCCGCGCCGGCGAAGCTCAATCTGTTTCTCCACATCGTCGGCCGCCGACCGGATGGCTATCACGAGCTGCAGACTTGCTTTCAGTTCGTCGATCTGTGCGATGAGGTGACGATTGCACCGCGAGACGACGGCGCGATCCGGCGCGGCGTCGGTGCCGCGGGCGTCGATCCCGAGCAGGATCTTTGCGTGCGTGCGGCGCTTGCGCTCAAGGCGGCCACCGGAACGAGGCGCGGCGCCGACATCAGTGTATTGAAGCGCATTCCCATGGGAGCCGGCCTCGGCGGCGGCAGCTCGGATGCGGCCACCTGCCTAGTCGCGCTCAATCGGCTCTGGGGGCTGGGTTTGTCGGTCGATGAGCTCGCCGCGCTCGGCCTCAAGCTGGGCGCCGATGTCCCCGTGTTCGTCCGCGGCCGCGCCGCCTGGGCGGAAGGAGTAGGGGAACGGCTTACCCCGCTCTATCCTCCGCTTGCCCCGGACGAGTGTAACTATTTGATTATAAAACCAAATGTCTTCGTCAGTACCCGCGATGTCTTTCAGGACCCCGAATTGACAAGGAATTCCCCGCCCATCACAATTCACGGTTTTCTGGCGGCCGGCGGTAGGAACGACTGTCTTCCGGTGGTGCGGCGCCGATATCCCGAGGTCGCTCGCGCCATCGACTGGCTTTCGACCTTTGGGGCGGCGCGCCTTACTGGGACGGGGGCCTGTATTTTCATGGCCTGCGAGCCGGCGCTGGCCCGGGAGATCGTCGGCAACTTGCCGGCGGGATTCGAGGCATTGGTGGCTCGTGGACGGAACGACTCGCCCTTGCTAGAGAGGTTAGCGGCTTAAAGCGGCGGCGTGGGAGTTGCGCCCATTCGAGTTCATTTGGGGTGTCGCCAAGCGGTAAGGCAGCGGGTTTTGATCCCGCCATACGGAGGTTCGAATCCTTCCACCCCAGCCACTTCATGAAATGGATCTATGTCGTCCTCGCTGAGCAAAGAATTCGAGTCTCCGTCCATCTCCGTATTCGCCGGTAACGCGAATCCGTTGCTGGCGGAGGGCATTGCGCGTCACCTGCACGCGCCGCTGGGGCGCGCCTACGTCGGGAGATTCTCCGACGGCGAGGTGAACGTCGAGCTGATGGAGAACGTGCGCGGGCGGGACGTGTTCATCGTGCAGCCGACGTGTCCGCCGACCAACGACAACTTGATGGAATTGCTGTTGATGACCGATGCCTGCCGGCGCGCGTCGGCGAAGCGCATCACCGCGGTGGTGCCTTATTTCGGCTACGCACGCCAGGACCGCCGGCCGCGCGCGACGCGTGTCGCAATCGCCGCGAAACTGGTCGCGAACATGATCGCGAGCGCGGGTGTCGATCGGCTGCTGACGGTGGATCTGCATGCGGACCAGATCCAGGGGTTCTTCGACATACCGGTCGACAATGTTTATGCCTCGCCCGTACTCCTCGGAGATGCGTGGAAGCAAAAGCATCAGAACATGATCGTGGTGTCGCCCGACGTGGGCGGCGTCGTGAGAGCGCGAGCGCTCGCGAAGCGCCTCGACGATGCCGAGCTCGCCATCATCGACAAGCGGCGCCCGCGGCCGAACGAGTCGAAGGTGATGAACATCATCGGCGAGGTCGAGGGCAAGTCCTGCGTCCTCATCGACGACATGGTGGATACGGCCGGCACGCTGTGCCAGGCCGCGCAGGCGTTGAAGGATGAGGGGGCGATCCGGGTGGTCGCCTACATCACGCACCCGGTGCTCTCCGGCGCGGCGATCGAGCGGATCTCGAAGTCGGTGCTCGATGAGCTGGTCGTGACGGACACGATTCCCTTGTCGGACGAGGGTCGCGCCTGCAAGCGCATCCGTCAGCTCACGGTGTCCGGCTTGCTGGCGGAGACTATTCGGCGAATCAGCGACGATGACTCGGTCAGCTCGCTGTACGTGGATTGAGGGTGGGTGTGCCGGAAACTGGTCGCGGTCCGGGACACTCGTTGGTGAACGTAACTGGAGATGAACATGAAAACCTCTTTTGAGCTCACGGCGGAGTTCCGCGAGACGCATGGCAAAGGTGCGAGCCGCCGCCTGCGTCACGACGGCAAAGTGCCGGCAATTCTTTACGGCGGACACCTGGAGGCGCGGGCGTTGACCTTGAGCCACCAGAAGCTCGCGATCATGCTCGAGAACGAGCGCTTCTACTCGACGATCCTGAATCTGCGCGTCGGCAGCGAGACGCAGGCTGCCATCCTGAAGGACGTGCAGCGGCATCCGTTCAAGAACGCCATCCTGCACGTCGACTTTCAGCGCGTCGAGGAGAACGAGAAGATCCGTATCGCCATTCCGCTGCACTTCAAGGGCGAGGCCGTGTCACCCGGCGTGAAGTCCCAGGGCGGCATCGTGTCGCATATGCGTAACGAGGTCGAGGTGTCGTGCTTGCCGAAGGATCTGCCGGAGTTCATCGAGGTCGATCTTTCCGGACTGTCGCTGAACGAGAGCATCCATCTGTCGCAGCTCAAGGTTCCGGAGGGTGTGCAGCTCGTGGATCTCGCGAAGGAAGATTCCGCGGTCGCCGCGATTCACAGCCCGCGTGCCGAGGAGCCCGAGCCCACTGCGGCGGCAGCGGCGGCAGCGGCGGCAGGCACGGCAGCGCCCGCGGAAGGCGCGGCCGGAGCAGCGGTGGCACCCGCGGCGGCGGCGGCAGGAGATGCAGCCAAGGCGGCGGCGGCGCCCGCGAAGGCGGACGCCAAGAAGGAACCGGCGAAGAAAGACGCGAAGAAGTAATCGGCGCGTCGACACGAGGGGCCGCCGGCATACGGCGGCCCTTCATTTTTCCGTGTGACTCAAACGCGATTTGGAATATAGCGGGTAGGCACCTCCACGATGACTGGATTACCGTTGAGGATCATCGCCGGTCTCGGCAATCCGGGACCCGAGCATCTGGTCACCCGTCACAACGCGGGTTTCTGGTTCGTGGACCTGCTCGCGCGGCGCCACGGCGCGGAGTTCCGGGACTACCGCAAGTACTCCGGCGAGACTGCCCGGATCCACATCGGCGAGCAAGATATCGTGCTCCTGAAACCCACCACCTACATGAATCGCAGCGGTCTGTCGGTGCGACAGCTGAGCGATTTCTTCAAAGTCCCTCCCGAGGAGATCCTGGTGGCGCACGATGAGCTCGATCTGCCGGTGGGCACCGTGCGCTTGAAGCATGGCGGCGGGCACGGCGGCCACAATGGGCTGCGCGACATCATCGCGCACATCGGCGAGAATTTCTGGCGTCTGCGGCTCGGCATCGGCCATCCCGGCAACAAGACACAAGTGATCGATTACGTCCTGACGCGCGCGCCGCGCGCGGAAGAGGATCTCATCCTCGAGGCGGTGAGCACCGCGGCGGACAGCGTCCCGATCCTCGTCGAGCAGGGCGCGGAACGCGCCATGACCCGGCTGCACAGCCGTGCGGTAAAGGTCTGATGGCCATCCGCTGCGGCATCGTCGGTCTGCCGAACGTCGGCAAATCGACGCTCTTCAACGCCATCACCCGCGCGCAGATCGCCGCGGAGAACTATCCTTTTTGCACCATCGATCCGAACGTCGGTGTGGTCCCGGTGCCCGATCCGCGCTTGCAGACGCTCGCGGGCATCGTGCGGCCGGAAAAGATCGTGCCGACCAGCGTCGAATTCGTCGATATTGCCGGCCTCGTCGCCGGCGCATCGAAGGGCGAGGGGCTCGGCAATAAGTTCCTGTCGCACATTCGCGAGGTCGACGCCGTGGCCCACGTCGTGCGGTGCTTCGAGAACGACGACATCATCCACGTCGCGGGCCGTATCGACCCCGCAAGCGACATCGAGGTCATCAACACCGAGCTGGCGCTCGCCGATTTGGACAGCGTGGAGCGCGCATATCAGAAGGCGGCGAAGGCCGCCAAGACAGCGGACAAAGATGCACTGAGATACCGCGACGTCCTCGAGCGTGTGCGCGATCAGCTCAACAAGGCGCAGCCGGTACGCGCCCTGAAGCTCGATGCGAACGAGCGCGCGCTGATCCGAGATCTGCATCTGCTCACCGAGAAGCCCGTCATGTACGTCGCCAACGTCGACGAGAACGGCTTTCAGAACAATCCGCGTCTCGATCGCGTGCGCGAGATCGCAAAGGCGGAAGGCGCGGTGGTCGTGCCGGTGTGCGCCGCCATCGAGGCGGAGATCGCGCAGCTCGATGAGGCCGATCGCGCGGACTTCTTGAAGGAATTGAAGCTCGATGAGCCCGGCCTGAACCGCGTCATCCGCGCGGGCTACTCGCTTCTCGGGCTGCAGACCTATTTCACGGCAGGTCCCAAGGAAGTCCGTGCCTGGACGGTGCGCATCGGCGCGACCGCGCCGCAAGCCGCGGGCGTCATCCACACCGACTTCGAGCACGGGTTCATTCGCGCCGAGGTCATCAGCTACGACGATTTCGTGGCGTACAAGGGAGAGGCCGGCGCCAAGGAAGCGGGAAGGCTGCGTCTCGAGGGCAAGGAGTACGTCGTGCACGAGGGCGACGTCATGCACTTTCGCTTCAACGTTTAGATTCGAGGCATACGTCGCGCCAGAGCTCACGCGCCCAGCGCGATAACGTGAGAGCCTCTTCCCATCGGTCCGACAGCTCGCGACCGTCCGCGGCGGTGATTGCGTAGTCCGGGGGCCCCAGCTCGCACAAGAACACCAGCGCCGCGTCATCGTTCTGATGCCGCCCGTGCCATGCCATGAATCCCTCACGCCACCAGCGGCGGAACAACTCCACCCATTTGGCACTTTGAGTAAATCCCAGTGGGATCTGGATTTGTCCGCGGGCGGCCACTCTCCCCTGGAATGAATCCGAGCGCTGCAAAACTTTCGTGATCAGCGCCTGCAGGGGTGCGGGAGGCGGGCAGGGCATTTCACGATCCACGACGTAATGCGACAAATCCGCGGCGAGGCGCATGGCGGTTACCGCATCGAGCAATTGCACCGTCGTGAACAAGTCATTGGTAATACAGTTGCGGTGGGTCTCGAACTGGATGGGCATGCCTTCCTGTTGCGCAATCCTGAGCCATCCCTCGATCACAGGAATCATCTCGTCCAGCTTCACGGGCATTTCCTGGCCGATGACGACGACATAGGGGGCTCTGATCCGGTGGGCCAGACCCAGCGCCGGACGCAGGTCCTCGACGGATCTGGGAAAGGCCGTCAGTCCTCCAAGAAGTCCCGTACGCGAGAAGTGAGGGACGGTAGCTTCGGCCTCGGACGGCGTGAGTGCACCCAAGTCGATGGCCATGCCATCGAAGCCCGCCTCCCGTACGCGGTCGAATTTCTGAGCGGTGGAGGCTTCGGGCGAGACCAGCTTGTCCATGGCCCAAAGCGCCTGGTAGACATGCAGTCGGTTACTCAGGATACGACTCGTTCTGGGATCACTCGAAGATCCACATGCGATCCGCGGGATAGTCGGCCTCGGTCTTACCCCCCGCGAAGGCGCGCAGCACGGTGAGCTGGAATCCCCAGTAGGTCATCGTGGGGGGTGCGGCTCCACGATCGGTGAAAATAATCTTGTTCAGCTCTTGAAGCCGGTGAAAGGGCACTCCCGGGAAGACGTGGTGCGCGGTGTGATACTGCATCTGCCACGCCATCCAGCGCAACACGGCGTTGCTCCGAGTGCTGCGCGTGTTGACGAGGGTGTCGTCGTCGTGCGGCAATCCGAGATGCTCGATGGTATTTTGCAGTTGATGCGTGAATTTCATGACGCACATCGGCGCGAGCCAGAGGAGCACGGCCGCCCAACTCTGCACGAGCAGCGATAGGACGGCAATTAGCGCATATCCGGCGAGATGAATGCGCGCCTCGCGAATCAATTCGGCGTGCCGATATTCCGGGAGATACGGTTCGGTGACGATCCCCACCGAGAATCGCGCGATGCGCCGCCAGCGGGTGTACCAGTAGCTCACGCCGCTCATCCACAAGAGGTAGGACCTCAATGTATATCGATCGCGCGCGAGCTCGCCGTCGCGCGCCCAGTCCTGCGTGTGCCGGTGGTGCGCCATGTGCTGCACCTGGTCGAAGGTGCGCGGGTAAAAGAGCACGAACCCAAATACCCGACCGAGCCACTCATTGAGCCACCGGGTGCGAAAAACCGTTCCATGACTCAGCTCGTGCTGTCCCGCATAGAGAAAATTGAGGAGCGTGCCGTGAAGCATGAAGGCCGGAACCACCCACCAGGTCCCCCACGACGTCCACAAGAAAGCGCCGGTTGCGCCGACGGCGCCCAGGTGCGATGCCGTCTGCACCGCACCGGCCCAATTCGAAGGGGCGCACAGACGCCGCAGCGTCTGTGCGTCGATGAGATCGCGCCGCGCGGCGCTGTCCGGTGTTTCCATCGTGCGACTCCTGACACAGGCATTATCAGCGATCCGCGTCATTGATGCAGTATGGCTGAGCAGGGGGCGTGCTACCCGCAGGCCGGACTCGCCCGAGAGGAGCTTTCCTGGCGAGGCGCGAGTCTCGCCCGCGCCTCGCTCAGTGCCCGATACGGCCCCTTATTGCTTGTCGAAGACCAACGTATCGTCGTAACTGGTACCGTCGGCGTGCGTGCCCTTGTTGTGGACCGTGAGCGTCTTGCCATTTGCCGATACAACGCGATGCACAGTGCCGACCGCTTTGCCGTCTTTTGTGAGCGCAAAGTCGCTGGTCCGAGCGTCGATCGCCTTGCCGGTGCCGCTGTCGGCGTCGGGATTGCCGGTCAACGCGTGGGGTTTGCCGTCGTACGTCAGGCTCGCGTGCATGGACATTGCCTTGCCGTCGGCGCCGACTATTTTTTGATCAAGAGTCGTGCCGTCGGCGCCTTCGCTGTACACGCGCGTACCACTTTTCGGCGCCGTGCCACTGAACTTCGACTTCGCGACATTGAGCTTCCAGGTCCCGACCACGGCATCGGCCGCAAAGGCGGCGGTGCCGACGAACAGAGTGCTCAGCAATGCGATAACCACAATTTTTTTCATGGCCCTGCTCCCTTTGACTGTATTGTTGATGTTTTACTTTTACTTAGTGGGCAGCGCGGCCGTCGGTCCGGACGCGGACGATCGACTATGCGCGCACTCCTGGGTGGCTGCAAGTCCCGGATCGCTCGCGTTGCGCGAGAATCAAGCGCCGGAACGAGCGGCCGGGAAAGGCGTAGCGATACCGGGTGGCCGGGATCGTAATCCATTGATTTGACTGAGGTCGGTCGGCAAATCCTACAACTGACACATTCATGAGGGACGATTTTTCAATATCTTGCGACGAGGGGAGTTCTATATGAGTACGCGGGCACCGTTCGAGCACGACGAGCTCTTGAGTCGCATCAGCCGCGATCTTGCAGACGGCTACGATGAAGAATTGGAGATGGAGATCGAGGACCGCCACCCGCTGCCAGGCGCGTCTTCTGCCGTTGGCACCGATGCGGAGAAGGACTACCGGCGAATCTATTTCCAGCAGTTATTTCGGTTGCAAGCCGAGCTCGTGAAACTGCAGGATTGGGTGGTCGCGTCGGGACAGAAGGTCCTCATTCTATTCGAGGGGCGCGATGCTGCCGGCAAGGGCGGCGCCATCAAGCGCATCAGTCAAAAGCTGAATCCGCGGGTTTGTCGCGTGGTGGCGCTGCCGGCGCCCAACGATCGCGAGCGCACGCAATGGTACTTCCAGCGCTATGTGCCGCACCTCCCGGCAGCCGGCGAAATCGTTCTGTTCGACCGCAGTTGGTACAACCGTGCAGGCGTCGAGCGGGTCATGGGGTTCTGTACGGCCGAGGAGTATGAGGAGTTCTTCCGCTCCGTGCCGGAGTTCGAGCGCATGCTCGTTCGCTCGGGCATCAAGTTGTTGAAATACTGGTTCTCGATTACGGACGAGGAACAATATTTGCGGTTTCTCGGCCGTATTCACGACCCGCTGAAGCAATGGAAGCTCAGTCCCATGGATCTCGAATCGCGTCGCCGCTGGGAGGCCTACACCAAGGCGAAAGAAGTGATGCTCGAGCGCTCGCACATTCCTGAGGCACGGTGGTGGGTCGTGCAGGCAGTCGACAAGAAGCGAGCACGCCTCAACTTCATAGATCATCTGTTGAAGCAGTTTTCCTACTCAGACATACCGAAACCGCTGGTTGTGCTGCCGGAACGCGAACATCACGAGCATTACTCGAGACAAGCCGTGCCGGCGGACATGGTTGTGCCGGAGGTGTATTAAGATGACGGCGAACGCTGTTACGTCGACGGACGAGTCGAAATAGGCTCTCTACTCTAAGGAGGCGGCCGTGGATGACTATCCGGAAATTCCGCACAATGCATTGGTTCTCGTGGGTGACGGCCGAATCGCGCTATTTCTGCGCAACGTCGGGCAGCCGCTCTCGGTGAAGCTCGAGCTGGTGCGGCTGCTGCAGCACGAGACGCTCCGCAATCAGGATATTGCCTCCGATCGACCGGGCCGCGTCGTATCGGGACCCGGCGGCCACATCAAGAGCGGGGTGGAGGATACCGACTGGCATCATCTCGAGGAGAGCCGTTTCGTGCATACGGTCGCGGACGCGATCTCGCGCGCCGCCCTCGGCGAGCCGGGGCTCAAGGTCGTGGTGGTGTTGCCGCCCAAGGCGCTCGGAAGCTTTCGTGAGGCCATCAGCCCTGCGGTGCGCCGGCACGTCGTGGCGGAGATACCGAAGGATCTGGCCGGGCATCCCGTGCGGGACATCGAGCGGCATTTGCAGGGGCCGGGAGCGGGCCCGAAGTAGGCCGAGGCCGGCCGATTGCGGCGACGTAAGTCTATGATTTTAGAGATGGGAAGTCCGAATTCGCTTGACAGGGGGGCGCCGCCTTCGGAGAATCCGCCTCCCTGCGGTGAGGTAGCTCAGCTGGTTAGAGCGTGGCACTCATAATGCCGAGGTCGAGGGTTCGAGTCCCTCTCTCACCACCAAATCAATGATTTGCGCGTGACGTTTGGGACTGCGATTCTCGGCGTGTCTACCTTCGTGTCTAGGTCGTTCCGAGCGCCGATTTGCTGCTGGTTGATATATGCGTTAGGTAGCGCGGTTGCTGCCTGAGAGGAGGGGAGGTTTCGCTGAAAATTCAGCGAAACCTCGGTTCTCGCCGTCGTTCCTGGGCTGTTGTGCACCCCAGGTAATCAATCTAGGCCGAACACGTTCCTACGTTCCACCTCTCGAAACGATCCTTCGTGCCCTGTTCAATCTTCTTTGGGGTGTCTACCGGAAGCATCAACTTCGACCGAACGTTCCCAGCAAGCTCCGCACGCGTCCATGGGTAGAATTGGTATTCCATGATCATGGCGTACCGGGCTCACCCCAATGTGCCCCGCCAAGCGAATCTTGGCGACGAGCTCATCGACGTCGATACACCCAAGAGTGTTCTTCACTTCAATACCATAACCTCGCCCATTTTTCTCAAACACGAAATCTAGATCATGTCCCGAACTCGTCCATGTGACCCCGCGATAGCTGTTGGCCTCCTCTGCCACTAAGAGAAACTGCCGCCGCGCAAGGGCTGTCATCACTAGGTGCTCCCCCTGCATTCCCAAGGTACCGTCGGTGGCGGAGTTGGTGTAGCGGTTGACCAGATTGAAGACTTCCGCCGCGGCTCGCTTGTAGAAGCGAAAAGTCCGATACCACACCAACTTCACTTCCGAGCCGATATCAAGCTTCCTTGTTTCCGTCAGGACATGCCTTTCCTCAATCAGGGACCGAAGCGCGCGGTTAGTGATCTCGAGGAACGCCTCGCGAATTCGCAGTGCTTTACTGAGCGGCGCTCCCTGCATAACTGTTAGGCATAACATCATGAGCAGATGATGGGTTGTGTCGCAGCTTCCCCGACTAGACTCTTGCGGCGAAGCAATGCCGCCACTCGCAAGTCTCGGCCGGCAAGCGGCGTTGTATTTATGCGTTTGGAGAAATTTTTGTGAATCGAGAGTCCCGCTCTGCCCTCATTTCATTCCTCGCCCTCGCCGGATTGACGTTCGGCTCCATCCCCGCCTCCTTCGGTCAGACGGCGCCGAGCGCTGCTAACACGAGCCCAACGCAAGAGTTGGAGACAGTGGAGGTCACCGGCACCCTGATCCGCAGCACCGTGCGTTCCGAATTCAACCAGGTTCAAGTCATCAGCGCCGAGGACCTTGCCAGGAGCGGTCAAGTTACGGTAGCGGACTACCTGCGCGACCTGTCTGTCAACTCTGCGAGCAGCTGGGCTGACAACTTCGCCTATGGTGCTTGGGGCGGTAGTGGGATCGCGCTGCGCGGACTGTCCGAGAAGTACACACTGGTGCTCGTGGATGGCGTGCGCGTCGCGCCGTATGGCTGGCCATCCAACGGTTATGACAGCTTCTTCGACCTCAACTCTCTGTCCCTGAGCCAAATCGAGCGCATCGAGGTCGTGAAGACCGGCGCCGTATCGGAGTACGGTTCCGACGCGATCGGGGGTGTCATCAACATCATCACCCGCAAGGGGTACAAAGGGCTCGAGGCCGAGGCGGCTTATGGAGAGGCAACCCACGGGGGCGAACCCACCCGCAGGTTCTCGCTCCTGGGTGGTATCGGCGACCTGCAGGAGGACCGCTACAACCTTACCGCCACCGCCACTTATTTCCTGCAGGGCGGCTATACACTGGCGGACCGCTCCAACACGCGTAGCCAGACCTACGGGGGTGTCTTCAGCGGCGCTGCCGATTACTGGAGTCCTGGCGGAGGGAGTACCGGGGCCGCGCTGCGTCCCTGTCCGTCGGGCACGACCGCCGCTGACGCCGGCACGCTACTGAGTGGCCCGGGCGGCGGTACCGCCTGCGCGGTGAGTACGGCGAACGGCATTTCACTGCATCCGCACGAAGAACGCTTTCAGGCGGACGCAAATCTTACGGTGCGCTTGGCCGACGAGGTGAACGGCGTGCTGCAGCTCTGGGACAGTCGCAACATCACCAGCGGCTACCAGACCAACTCCACCAACGAGGGCTACGCGAGTTACAGCGGCCTTGTCTCCGCTTCCAACATTTACAACCCATACGGCGCGCCGACGCAGCTGACCTACACCTTTCTCGGGCAGCCGCTCGGCCTTACCGTGCGATCCAATTTTTATCGTGCTCTCGCGGGCCTCGAGGGCAGCTTCAACACGCCAGGCTGGGGAGAGTGGGACTGGAAAGCCACGATCAGCCATTCCCAGAGCACGGTCGACAACTACGCGAGCGGATTGTTGAGCCTCACCGGTCTGCAGAACGTCTTCAACAACTCGGTGTTCGACTTCTCTGACCCCAGTGAGACGCCCAACGGCCTCAACGGTCTCTACGAGAACGACAGCAATCAGGCGATCTCCAAACTCGACACCGCGGACCTGTCGGCGTCCACCACCTCGCTGTTTCGACTGCCCGCCGGAGGCGTGGGAGCGGGCATCGGCGCGCAGTTTCTGCACGAGAGGCAGGACGCGAGCAACTATCCGCTTCAGGCAGCGGGTTTGGTCACTCCAGTCTATCTGCAAGCCATCGACGGCCAGCGCAATGTTGCGGCGGTTTATTATCAGGTCAACATTCCGGTGTTCTCCAATCTGACCTTCAGTCAGTCGAGTCGCTACGATCACTACAGCGACTTCGGCTCGGCTTTTTCGCCACGCTTTGCGCTGTCGTTCAAGCCGGTGACCGGGCTGAACACCTATATTTCTTACAGCCGCGGTTTCCGCGCACCCACGCTGGCTGAGACTTCGCTGGAAGAGACAACCGGCGTCCAATCGGCCACCGATCCGTATTCCTCTACCCCCGACAAGCAATTAGGCGTGCCGGTGGTGGTGGGCGGCAACTCGACCCTGCGCGCCGAACACACGCAGAACTACAACGTCGGCTTGGAGTGGGAGCCGTCGCAGAATGCGGCATTGGGCGTGGACCTGTACCGTATCGCGATCCGCGACGTGATTGGCACTCCCAACATCCAGGCGCTGATAGATGCCAATGATCCCGCCGTCGTGGTGCGAGGTGCCAACGGTGAGATCTCATACGTCAACATGAGCAACGAGAATCTGAACTCGTTGGTGACCGACGGTCTGGAGCTGACCGGACACTACGCATTGCCGACTCCAGTTGGTACTTTCCGCGTGGCCGCCGACTGGGCTTACGTGCGTAAATTCACCCAGACCAGCTATGGCGTCTCGGTCAATTTCGCAGGTAACGACCTCGCGATGGACACGCCGTACGGCGCGAGCTTCCCGCGTTGGAAGGGCAACACGACGCTTGGCTGGAACTGGCACGACGTCGATGCAGCGCTGACCTACCGGTACAGCGGCCCGTACGCCGAGGAGATAATTGGGACTCCGCCTCGCATCCCTTCTTTCGGCTTATTCGACCTCAACCTCGAGTACAGCGGCGTTCAGAAGCTCACCGTCTATGGCAGGGTCAACAACTTGTTTGATCACTATCCGCCGTTTGACCCGATATTCCTGAATTTCCCCGGGCAGCCTCCGTACGACCCGTCGCTGTACAATAACGAGGGCCGCTATGTCGAGGTCGGGCTCAAGTACAAGTTCTTCTGAAATTGCCAGATCGCGCCGCAGCCGGGTGGCGGCACTGCTGATCGCCGGTTGCTGCCTGCATGGACCCTGGCTGCAAAGTCCGTACGTGTTGATACGGATGCACTCGTCGTGAAGGCACAGCCTGCTGCATCACAGCGCCACGAACAAACCCGATGAGGCAATTTCATGGCGGGCGAGATCGGGCGGTACGACTGACCCTTCTGCCACTTCCGGAGTCGGCGCCGTTGGGGGCGCCGTCTCCGCCCCCCTTGGCGCCTGTTGCTATGTGTTCGGTACCGCCCAGATAGGGGTTTATGCGGATGGAAGTTAGACGGTCGATGAGTATTCAATGAAGTATATTGGGTCGGTTGACGGTTCGAACAACTCAAAGGAATAGACTGCGTCCGCGGTCGGGAGGATAGTGAAATGGGTACAATTTTGATCATTGTCGTGCTCGTTCTGTTGTTCGGCGGCGGTGGTGGCTATTACGGGTACAGTCGGTATGGTGGGCCAGGCCTTGGCGGCGCTCTGGGTTTGGTGTTGATCGTTCTTTTGGCGCTCTGGTTCTTCGGCGGCCTGCGTTTCAACGGTCCGTGATTGGGGCCGCGGCAGCTGTGTTCGGGTTCTCGCCGAGAACGCGCCGCTGTGATTCGCGCCAGAGGCTGCGAAGCGTTTGTTATCGTCGTACGATGGCTTCTAGCTGGCGCTGGTGCTAAGTTGTAAGTATGGCGCTGATCGGCCACGAGAGGACTGCAGTCTCACTGGCCGTGTTGGCTTAATTGAGGGACACCGCTATGGGTAGCGCTTCGGCTTTCGGCGGCGACGGGATGACGAAGCCATGCGCCGTAACCATGCGCCGTAGCACTCCCTACTAGCGCATCTTCGACTTCAAGCTGATCGTCCTTCCGTCTACCACGAATGTTCCATATCCTCGGTGGTGGATCGTCTTGGCAGCCCCATAAGACAACGTGCTCCATGCCGTGAGCACTTCCAGGACGAACAGGTCAAACTTCTTCGTCAGGCGCGTATCGATCACCCTGCATTCGAGATTGGCAAAGCACTCGGCGATCAGCGGTGCCGCGACACGCTTCGCCGGAAGAGGTGTCAGTGGAAACTTCTCAAATTTCTTTACATCGCGTCCGGAGCAATTGCCGATTCCGACGACGATAGGAGCGAGCTTCACCCTGGGAATGGCGATGACGCATTCGCGAGTCGCGCGTAATGCCACAAAGCTGAAATTAGCGTCGCTGACAACGCAGGCAACGAGCGGCGGTCCGAATTCCACCATCATGTGCCAGGACATCGTCATGACGTTTCGATGGCCTTTATGAGCCGTCGTCAGCAGGACGACGGGACCGGGCTCGAGCAATTGGTAGACCTTCGATAGCGGAAAGTTCTTCACAGGCACATTCAGCTAAGTCATATTTTTGTTGTAAAACAGTGGATTGCCGGTAACCTCCTATCGAAATCGACAGATGGAATCTCGCGTTCTGCCAGAATCAGACCCGGCCGACTCCATGCGCGCTACCCCTCGAGATATACCCTTGAGCGTGATTGACTCGCGATTGTCCATCGTGCGTATCCGTACGACGCGCCGCCAGGCTTAGGACGCCAACTTGTCATTGTACGGTGATTTGCTTCGCCTTGTGCTTTGGTGATTCTGCGGTCTTCGGGATATGAACCGTGAGAACGCCGTCCTTGCTCTCGCAATGAACTGCATCCGCGTTCACGTTCTCGGGCAATGAGAAGCGGCGGCGCCGATCCTTCGTTGCTACGCCAAGCTCGTCGAGATCCTTTCTCAACGTGAACACGATCTACGACTGCAGTCAGCGTATACCGGCTGATCGTCGACTGAGGTGCGGAATGTCCTTATTCCGCTCGACGAGCTTAAGTACTAGACTACACAATTATTGGACTATCTGGAGCTTGACATGAAAAACAATACTTCCAAGTTTCGACTAGCGTTGGTAGCAACCGGATTTGGGATCGTCGGCGTCGCGGTGGCGCAGGAACTGAAAGAAATTGTTGTCGAGACGCCGCGCGTTGAACGAGCTAAGGAACACGGCGCGCTTGGTGCTCCCATCGATATCATCTCGGTCACGCACCGCGTGACCTACAAGGATATTGAAATCAACACAAGGTTAGGCGCGCAAGTGCTTGAAACGCGTGTCAAGGACGCGGCGAAGGCGGCTTGCAAGGAAATCGACGCCTTGTACCCGTTAACCGCCCCGAGTTCGGACTGTGAAAGGACCGCGGTGGATAAGGCGATGGTGCAGGTACACGAGGCGATCGCCGCGGCCGAAAAGAAGAAATAGCGAGTCTCGAAGCGTTCGCCAGAAACCCGCACCAGGCACCGATTTGGAAGCGTGCGCCCCGGTGCGCACGTTTTGATTTTGGACGCCCGAACTCAATGATGGTCCCGGTGTGCCGTCTCATACCGCGCGCCGGCAGAGTTACCGGGACGCCGAGTAACCCGCAAAACTGACCAAACGCTTTTCCTTGGCGATGGAGGCGTTCGGTACTCATAGTCTCTTCGCACACGCAATGCATAGATCAAACAGAGATGCCGTTCTGGTCCAGCAGGAGGGCTCCCACTTCTATGTTGGAAGCCCGTTGACAGTCCCACTCTCGGATCGAATTCCTGCAAAGTCGCTAGCGTTCTATTTAGTCGATGCTCTGTTTGCCGCGTGAACCAACTCATGCGCAGTGACCATAGCCTTTTTCGCCGCCGCTTGGGCACACTCGGCGTCGCCCGGCATTGACTTCGGATACTGACGGCCAACCTCCTGGCAGGCAGCAAGCGCTGCGTCATTGATGCGTTTGTCGAGTTCCTCTGCTCCCGCGACAGTCGCAAGATCCAAGCCTGCGGTACTCACACCGTAACTGAACGAGACTTCCTGTATGGGAATGCCGCTACTTGTTTTACCGACAAGCTTGGTGCTTACGTTCCGGGTTGCCTGCACGGTAACTTCCGCCACCGTTTGGGCGACCGCGCCACTACTGACCACCGCTGCTGCCGCGACCCCAACGGCTGCCGCGACTAGAAAAGTAAAAGTTCGCATCGCTATACTCCTATTATTGCTCAAGCATCAGTGACACCTTCCACCGAGCTGCGTGCCGATACCACAATCGACCAAAAGACTAGAGGTTCGGTGATTAATCGCAATACGAGCTTTTACGTAAAGCTTACGACAAAGTGGGTACGTCTCCGCATCCTTCTCTTTGACGCGTTCCACATATCGTCATCGCGATAGCTGAAGAGCTGGGACTACAGGCGGCCATCAACACCAACACGATCAAGATCACGACGCAGACGATTCCGCTCGGGCCGTAACCCCACCTGCGAGCGTGCGGCCAGACGGGTAGGACGCCGAGAAGTATCAGAACCAAAACGATCAGCAAAAAGGTGCCAATGCTCATGACTGGCTCCTAATGCTCATGCAAGCGAACCGGCGTTGCCCGCTTCAAGCGGTCATACCGCGGCGCGAGATCGGTCAATTCATGGGTCAGACTGGTTGCGAATCGCGTCTAATGTTGTTCGAGGAGTAAGCAAAATCGCCTGGATTCGCTCATCATGCCGAGGTCGAGGGTTCGAGTCCCTCTCTCATCACCAATATAATCAATGAGTTGAATGGAAAGGACGGCTGCTCGGATTTGTCAGCCGTGGGCCCTCCAGCGCAGTTCATATCCCACACGATGAACTGCTGTGGGATATTGGGTTTGCGCGTGTATCCCACAGAACATGATATTGTGGGATATGGCCGTTTTGACCACACCGCACGAAAGAGCGCTCACCCTGCTTTTCTCGGAACTGGAACGCAGTGCTTCAGAACAATCCGAAGTCCTGCTGGGGACACCGGGGACGCTAGCGGAGCGCATCAATGAAACCGGCACCCGTTATTGGGTCCATCGTTATTCCGATGCCCTGAACCGACGTCAGGAAATGTACCTCGGAAAAGTGGACAGTCCCGAGATCGAGCGCCGAATAAGCACGATGCGCGAAATGATTGCAACTGCCAACGCGACGATAGCGAGAGTGAGGCTGCTCGCCCGCGCCGGATTCGCGACCATCGATCGAAAGGCGTATTTCACTCTGGCAAGCTTGCATAACCGCGGCCTATTTCGGGCCGGAGCGCTGTTGGTCGGTTCGCATGCCTATGGTGCTTTGTTGAATGCGCTCGGCGTACGAGCTACGCCATTTGCCACTGAAGATGTGGACATCGCTCGTCGGGAGGCTCTGGCAATACCGGGAGTTCCGGGATTTCTCGACATGCTACGCGCAACAGGCATCGAATTTTTCGAAATACCCTCGCTCGATCGGCGCCAGCGAGGCACGTCTTTCAAAGAGCGCGGCGGCTCGAATTTTAGAGTCGACTTGCTTGTACCTTCCGCGGATGACAGTTATCCGACCGTGCCTGTCCCGGAACTGAAGGCACATGCCCAAGGACTGCCGCATCTGGCCTACCTCTTGGCAACGTCTCAGGAAATTCCCGTGCTCAGTTCTCACGGTAGCGTCATGGTACGGGTACCGGTGCCAGAACGTTATGCAATCCACAAGCTCATCGTTTCTCAGCTTAGAAACAAAACGAGCAGCAAACCAGAAAAGGACCTCCGTCAGGCGGCAGCGCTGATCGAAGCACTCGTGGAGCGCTATCCCGGCGCGATTGAAGATGCCGCATCGGCTGTTCCCAAGAGCGCCGTGCGGCACATGACCCGGGCAATAAAGGCGCTCGAACAGCACTTGCCCACCACGGCCGCACCGGCGTGGGACGCTCTCCACGCCATCGCGCTTACAGCGTAACGGATTCTAGGGCACGCTTCAGCGTGTGAACCCGCGTTGTACATGAGCATCGACGGCGTTTAATTCTGATCAGCTGGTTACGGAGCAAGCCATTAATCGTTCACGTGCCCGTTTTTTGCCCCAGTTGGGTGGAAGCGCTTAGAAACCCGGGTATATCATTGGTGATTGGGCCCTTACCAGCCCGGTATGCGATCTCTATCGCCGTGAGTGCCGCAGAGATAGATGCCTTCAATCACGTGAACAATTGCATCTACATGACGTGGTTCGACCGCGTCGCCTCGGATCACTCGGCGGCGGTCGGTCTGCCGGTCGAGCGATGCCTGGACCACTCGGTGAGCGCTGGACACTCTACTGGTCGCCGGCCATCTCGGGGGCGATCTTTCGCTTTCGGTTCTCGCCGATCACGCAGGTATGAGCGAGCGCGGTTTCAGTCGCCACTATGGGGAGGCAACCGGGAAAACGCCGGCTCGCGCCATCGAGCGGCTGAGGGTGGAAGCGGCGCGGCGCCTGCTATCAGAATCACGTCTGCCGACTATTCAACCCGGGTCCAGATGAACACGGTCGAGCTTTGCCTTCCGGTGATTGGACTTTTGCCGGGCCCCGTTCTTATAAATAAGGACCTTCCATCGATGTTGAATTGGCTGACCTGGGTAGTGCCTGTCCACGCTTGGTTCCATGAGGCTTCTATGTGGTGCGTGATCTTATATCCCTCGATCGAGTAACTACCGGCGTAAGCAAATAACCCACGATATAGCTCGATACTCTCCGGGTCCGTTGCCACCAATGCGGTCGGCCCCGCACGGCTCTCTTTAACCAGGATGGCGGACATCCGGCAGTCGGGGCCGTAGGAAAGATAGCCGCCGGGATGCACGCCGAGCAGATTTTGCTTTTGACCGGTCTCTAGATCTTCAGTTTCCATGGACAGGAGAACCCAAGTGCCGAGTTGGGGACCAGCGCACGTCGGATGCTGTTGAGCGACCGAATTCACACTCCAGAGAAGAAGCGCGCAACATCGCATGACACATGCAGACTTCATCACTCCGCTCCCTATGAGGTCGAATCTGAGATCATCTTCGGTTACTGCCGGCTTTCCGGCAAATCTCTACGGTTGCCAGCATTGCTCTGAGCGAATAGGCTAACGTCCGGATCTGACGCCTCTCTCAGTAACCGATTGAAATGGTGGCAGCGGCACGGGAACTGTGCGTCATGCGCTGCTGTCGACGTTGTCGTATGAATGCTCCGGTCTTGCCCAATCGGCTATTGCCGTTCGCGCTACACTTCTTCCGCCAGTTCTTCTGGGGCTGTCTAGGGCTTCTTGTCTTCCCAGTGCTCGGCCGCGCCGTCTTCGCCTCGATTGCCTATTCCACGAAACGTCTGACGGACACCGTTCTGGCGATGCACAATCCGGCTGCTGAAGCGAGCAAGCTCTTCGGTCCGTTCATGTTGTTCGTCGTTCTCGTCGTCGCTCGCTTCGTGATCGACGGCGCCATGTGGTTCAGCTCTTACCACACACGCTCTCCCATGTTGGTGCGGATCAAGGAGGAGGTGTTCGCCTACGCGCAGCGCCTCTCGAGCGCCTATTTCGAGAACACCCTCTCCGGAAAGATTGCCCATCGGGCCGTGCTCCTGCCCGACCAGGTGCTGGCGCTGTTCGACATGACGGTGTTCGACTTCGTCCCCGGGGCGTGCTTCTTCGTGTTTGTCGCAGCCTACTTCTATGTCGCGAGTCCCCTTTTCTGCGCGATAGCCGTCACCGCCATCGTCGTCTATTTTACCGTCAGTCTGTTCGTCGGTCGCGAATGCACCCGGCGCGCCATCGCTAACAACGAGGCGAGGGCGGCCGTCACCGGCCGCGTGGTCGATGTTCTCACCAATATCCGCAACGTCTTCTTCTTCGCCAACCAAAAGCTCGAAGATGAGGAGCTCAAGCGCTACACCGGTGAAGAGCGCGATCGCCGGCGCGCCTCCTATCGCGCCGTCGTCCGGTTGCGCTCCGTCCAGTACGTCATGGATATTGCGATGTGGATAGTCTTCGTCGGTGGCGCCCTCTATGCTTGGGTGCACCGCCTGATCGGCGCAGGCGACTTCGTGATGATCACGGCGCTCACGAGTTCCCTTCTGCAGACGGCGTACAACATCGGACAGCGAATCCCCGAGTTCTATGACCAGCTGGGTTCAGCCCGCGAGAGCATCGGGACGTTGATCGTGCCCGCTACCATCGTGGACAGGCCCGCCGCGCCGGAGCTGACCGTAATGCGCGGCGCCATTCGTTTCGAGCGCGTTGCTTTTTCGTACGACGCACCCTCCAAAGACAAGGCTGGGCATGCTCGCAACGTTGTCAAAGCCTTTGATCTCACCATTCCGGCAGGGCAGCGGGTCGGCTTGGTGGGACCGAGCGGCGCCGGCAAAACCACCCTCATGGGTCTATTGTTGCGTATGCACGATGTGGTCGAAGGAGCCATCCGCATCGATAACCAGGATATTCGTGAAGTCACGCAGGAGAGTCTGCGACGATCCATAGCACTCATCCCGCAGGACACGACTCTATTTCATCGTAGCCTTCTCGAGAATATCCGATACGGCAGACCGGGCGCGACCGAGGATGAAGTCGCGTTGGCAGCTCGGCGGGCGCATGCCCACGAGTTCATCGTAGAGCTTGATCGCGGCTACAACACCATGGTGGGCGAGCGCGGCATCAAACTATCCGGTGGACAGCGGCAGCGCATCGCAATCGCGCGGGCGATTCTCAAAGATGCGCCGATTCTGTTGCTCGATGAAGCAACCAGTGCACTCGACAGTCACAGCGAGCAGATCATTCAGGCAGCCATGCGCGAAGCGATGGCCGGCAAGACGGTGATTGCCATCGCTCATCGCTTGAGCACCGTCATGGACATGGATCGACTCATCGTGTTGGACCGAGGCTCTATCGTCGCCGACGGATCACATAGCGAACTTCTGAGTCGGGGTGGCCTCTATGCCGAGCTGTGGCGCAGGCAGTCAGGCGGCTTCAATCCCGTCGCACGACCGGCTGAGGTCGAGCAAACAACGGAGATTGACGATCTCGACGAGCATCCGATGGGAGTCATTGAGGGGCCAACGGCTACGGAAGAACGCGAAAAGGCGTGATACGTACCGGTTGCCGGCTAAGGGAGTCAATCCGTAACTCCTCGTACTCGGTCAGTCCCCCAATCCGTGAACAAGGTCACTGCGGGAACCCCTTGTTTCGGTGACCCTGGCATCTGTTATGTTTAATCGAGTGGAACTCCATTGCACGATCCACGGACGGCTCTCGCGTGAACTTCTGGTGCCTTTTACCCGAGTGAACCGCGTCCCCCGCACCAGCCGGCTCGTCGCACGCTGCGCAAGCCTTCTAATCCTCGCGAGCTGCGCATCGCAGGTCCACGCGCAGTTCAAGGTGACGCAGTCATTCACCGGAACTACGGCTCCCGGCTGGACCCTGACGGGCAATGCATTCCTCACCGCGCCGTCCATCGATCCGGCCGGCAGTGGCTGGTTGCGTCTGACGGCGGCCGACAATGCACAGAAGGGCGTGGCGCTTTACACGGGCGGCAGCTTCGTAGGCGCTCAGCCTCTGGTCGTGAAGTTCAACTACGTCTCGTGGGGAGGCACGGGCGCCGACGGCATCGCGTTGTTCCTCTACGATGCCACGCAGGATATGAGTGGTGCTCAGGACGGCGGCGGTCTCGGCTATTGCCAGGGTGCCGGCGGATATCTCGGTATCGGGCTCGATGAGTACGGCAATTTCTCGACCGCGGACCGCTGCACGAGTGGCGGACCTGGGTTTTCCCCAGAAACCCTTGTCATCCGCGGACCCATCGGCACGGGCAACCCCTACGTCGCCGGACTGGTGGTCCCGGGCGGCCTGGATATGCCACACGTCAGCACACGACCTCCGGCGCGCACCATATTGGTCACGCTCATGCCGCAAGGCATCGGCTTCAGCGTCTCAGCCCAGTACCAACCGGGCAGCGGGCAACCCTATCAAACGCTTTTTTCCGGAGTGAGCTTTCCCTACACGCCACCTGCCTCGCTGAGCGTGGGTGTCAGTGGCAGCACGGGCGGATCGACAAACGCGCATGAGGTCCAGGAACTGTCCGTGTCCTCGCCCGACGATCTGCAGGTCGTCATGACCGGGCCGGCCAACATCGCACCCGGGAACGCCGTCAATTACCAGATCACGGTGACGAACAACGGCCCAAGCGCCATCGGCTTGGCCGATTCGCCCACCATCGTCGATGACCTCGATCCCGCGCTTCAGGGTGTCAGCTGGACCTGCCTCGCCTCGGTCGGCGCCTCATGCTCGTCCTCCGGAACCGGTGCGCTCGATGACTCTTCCCTGTCTTTGCCCGTCAACGGAACGGCGACGTACACCGTGAGCAGCACGCTGTCGACCACCGCGACCTGTGGAAGTCAAATCACGAGCAGCGCCACGGGCGATTTCGGTGCGACGTCGAGATTCACCGATTTCAATCCGAGCAATAACACCTCGACCGTGTCCACGACGATCAATTGCTCCGCATTGACCTTGATAGGCAATCCCTCGAGCCTGTCCTTCTCGCCGCAAGAGGTCGGCTCATCGAGTCAGCCGCTCACGATCACGTTGTCGGGCAACGGCGGACCCGTGGTGACGACGGTGAGTGCGAGCGGTGACTTCTTGGAAACCAACAACTGCCAGGCGGCGCTCGTGGGGTCATCCACCTGCACCGTCACGGTGACGTTCAAGCCCACCGCCGAGGGCAGTCGTAACGGTACGTTGACCATCGCGAGCGATGCGCCTTCCTCGCCGCTTTCGATTGCGGTGTCGGGTGTCGGCACGAGCTCGACCCCCAACCCCTTCAGCTTCACGGCATTGAACGGCGTCGATCTCTCGACCTCCGAAGTATCCAACGCCATCACGGTTCAGGGAACCAATATCTCCTCGCCCATCAGCATCTCGGGCGGGACTTACAGCGTGAATGGCGGACCCTTCACGGCAACTGCGGGATACGTGTCGCCCGGTGCACAGGTGGTCGTGCGCGTCGAGTCCTCTTCGAGCTACCTTACCGCGACTTCGTCTCGGCTGACGATCGGTGGCGTCGCCGCGACGTTTACCGTGACTACACGCGCCGTGATGCCCGGGGCGCTGTCCTTCGGCAGCGCGACTTACGCGGCGAGCGGCAGCGCGACTTCGGCGTCGGTCACCGTCACTCGCACCGGGGGAACCGATGGTACGGTCGCATTCGACATAGTCGACGCGTCCGGCGCCGTGGTCGCTCACGGCACCTTTGCCGCCGGTGTCGGCGGTTTGCAGACGATTGCCGTTCCGCTATCGAACGATGCCGGTGGTGCCGTTTTGCCGCTGCGCATCACCGACATCACGGGCGGCGCAGCCCCCGGGGCAATCGTCGCCGCCACACTCACCGTCACAGCAGCGCCGCTGACCGGGGTGGTGGTCAGATCCGGCGGCATCGGCGCCGTGAGCCCGTTCATGTTGCTGATGCTGGGGCTCGTCGCGATTATACGTTTCGCCCGCGGGCGGCGGTGCTGGGTGCTGGCGACGGCCAGTCTCGCGGTGCTTCAAGTGCGTGGCTCGCAGGCGACCGAGGCGGACACCTGGTGGTCCAATTTGTCCGTCGGCGCTCGGCTCGGCGCGACCACGAGCTCGCTTACCGGCACGCACGTCTCCGATGAGCTCGCGCGCGATGGCTTCGATGTGGGGAGCGAGGTGAGCCGAACCGCCACGGCCAAGTCGTTCCTGATTGACTATGCGCTGCCGAAGAATTTCGGGGTGGATCTCGCCTGGGGCTACCTCGGCAACACCCGCACGGCGCTCTCGGGAACGACGCCGGTCAACCTCAACGAACTGCTGAACGACGCGGCCTACGCTACGCGCGGCAGCGGGAGCGATGTGAGCTTGAGTGTTCGCTATCGCTGGACGCTGCCCGCGGCCTGGTCGCTGGAGGCGCGTGGCGGCGGGTACCGATGGAGGACCGACACGCGTGTGTGGCTCGGACCCGTGCTCGCGCTCGAGCGCGTGGACCGGGGCATCGGCTATACGTTGGGTTTCGGACCCCGATATCAGGCGAGCAGAGGCCTAGGCCTCAGCATGAACTTCGATTACTTGCGCTCGACGGCGGAGAATTATTTCTGGCAGGAGACGATCGGCGCCGACTACCGCTTTTGAGGGTGGTGTCGGCCGCAATCTGCGTCCGTCACCCAACCAGACGCCGCCCCTCCGGATCGGGCCGCAGGGCACAGAGCTCGAACCCTCAGTATTCGCCCAGGCTGACCTTGCCGGGAAACACCCGATAACTGATGGCCGTATAGACCAGCATGAGGGGCAGGACGAAGAGATGCATCGGCGATACTTTGCTCGGAGTGCGAGTTGCCGACCGACACCAAAGTATCATCGACATCCAAACGCGACGTGTTGCACCCTTGGCTCGGGGAGCAGTGGCAAGGCGCATGCAGCCGGGTGGGTCGAGCGTCTCGTCACCGTGCTGATTCGATCGAGCTCATACTGGGTTGAGGCAAGACCTGGCTGGCTCAATGTCCGGGTATTGCGTACGAGTCGATGACGACGAGTCCGTGCGCGAGTCACTACCCGATTTGCTGATGGTGCTCGGCTTCGCCGCTCGAGCGTTCTCCTCGGCGTCAGCGTTTCTCGCATCCGATTGTGTGGACCAGACCCAATGCCTGGTCTTGGACGTCGCGATGCCCGGCATGAGCGGGCCCGACCTGCAGCTGGAGCTCAAGCGTCGGGGGTGAAAAATCCCGATCGTGTTCATCACCGCGCGCACAGACGAGAGCCTGCGTCGAGAACTTGTGCGGCGGGGTGCTGCTGCCTGCCTGTTCAAGCCGTTCAGCGACACGGCGCTGCTCGATGCGCTCAACGCCGCTCTTGGGATGATCTGAAAGCGAATTGCCCGGCGGATTGGTTATCGCGCGGCAGCAATAGCTTCGATTAGATCGGCACCGCCCAAAGGCTTTCGAAACACGTGGCGAGCGCCTGCATTCAATGCTGCCTGCAGCACGGTGGGCTCAAGACGGCCGGTGATGATGATGACCGGCAACTCCGGGCGCCGGGTGCGTACCGCTCGCAGCAATTCAATCCCATTCATGCCCGGTAGGCCGATATCCGAGATGAGGCAGATGATGTCACCCAGTCGACAGGAACTCAGAAAGTCCTCGGCCGAGGTGTAGAGGATCGCGTCGTAACCTGCCGACTCCAGCAAGCCTTCGAGCGACTCGCGCACGCTCTCATCATCTTCCACGATGGCAACGAAGCTCAACCTAACCTCCCTCGTGTCGCCGAATGTGCTACGTCCGCCGATCGAAATCGCGTCACTATCCGGATCCTCTATTTGGCGCGCTGAAGCTTGGCCGAGTCTCATGTGTCAGTGCACTCACCTGAATATCGCCTTGTATGTGATCGTATAGGATCTGCAACGATCTACCACCTAGGGGAATTGCGGATGCCTCTAGGGAATATCGGTCGAACGACCCCAGAGCAACCGATCCCAAAGCATCGACCGACACCATCGTGCAATCGACTCGCCGAGCGCTTGTTGACATCGTTGCGCCAGGCAGAAAACGATGGCTATCGAGCACACCAACAAGTTGCAGAGCGAGTCGCGGAACGCGAGACCGAGGAGCCGAGGCTGCGCCGGTCT
>Ga0187890_10000125_pt1 | contig 52391 bp, 48 predicted proteins | sample June2016WEW_21_1_FD_133005 | JGI IMG/M metagenome (GOLD analysis project Ga0187890, IMG submission 133005) | Peatland microbial communities from SPRUCE experiment site at the Marcell Experimental Forest, Minnesota, USA - June2016WEW_21_10 | ecosystem: Environmental > Terrestrial > Soil >... | reverse complement strand
TCGCCGTCCATCGCCTTCGGATTCTTCACGAACACCAGCGGGTTATCGACCGCCGAGTTCGTCTCCGTCTCAAACACGGCGCGGCAATGAGCGAGCGTGTCGCGCACCGCGCCATGCACCTGTGGGATGCAGCGTAACGAATAGGCGTCCTGCACGCGGCCGCAGTCGCGGTGCGAGTCGCGGATCTCAGTCTATTGGAGCAGACGGCGCAGGTTCGACGCGGTCTTGATCTGCCCCGCATGCGGGCGAGCCTTTTGAATGCGCTCGTCGAAAGCGACGTTGGTTCCCTGAAGGGCATCGCACGCCATGGCGCCGATAACGTCGGCGGTGTCGACCAGCGTCTCCGCGGCCAGCAGCGCCAGAGTGCCAATGGCCAGCATGGCCTGTGTGCCATTGATGAGCGAGACCGCTTCTTTCGCTTCGAGCACCAGGGGCTTGATTTGTGCGCGCTTCAACGCCTCGGCACTGGCCATGCGCGCCCCTTTTTCGTCAAAGCATTCGCCTTCACCGATTAGAGCCAGCGCCAGGTGCGCCAGCGGCGCCAGATCGCCGCTAGCTCCTACGCTTCCCTGCGATGGCACCATCGGAGTCACGCCGCGATTGAGCATCTCGCAGATGGTGTCGATGATGATCGCGCGCACCCCCGAGTTGCCTTTCGCTAGCGAGTTGGCGCGCAAGAGCATCATGGCGCGCGTGTCGGCGATGGAAAGCGGTTCGCCCACGCCCACAGCGTGCGAGCGCACCAGGTTGACTTGCAACTCGCGGACCTGATCGCCGACGATGTGCACATCGCTCAGTTTGCCAACGCCAGTCGTGATCGCGTACGAAATCTTATTGTTGGCGACGAGCGCGTCGACGACCGCGCGGGCGCGGTTGACGGCCGCGCGCGCGTCGGGATCGAGCAGAACGGGCCGGCGGACGTCGATGTGCGCTACTTCGCGCACGGCTTCCAGCGTAAGATCGTTTCCGTTAATGCGCAGGGCGTTCAAGAGCAGTTCCCGGTTTCTGGTTTCGAGTTTTTCACTTTCCTTGCAAGACTACTCTGAACGGTTATAACGTTGCCGTCATTACGCCTTTCTTTACGGCCGGATCCCCGTTCATGATCTGGCGCGCGGCGTCTTCAGATTCGGCGCGGAAGACCGCAAGCCCCATCGCATTTTCGTCGGTATTCAGGGTGCGGCCCACGAGGATTATGACGCCTTTCGCGGTGAGGTCCTGGAGATATGCGAAATGTTCGGCCACTACGGCCTGTTCCGAGTCGGTTGGGCCGGTGCGGAGCATATCTCCGCGCACAAGTTGCAGTCTGTAGAGAAACTCTTGCATCGGACCCCTCTTTCCTATCCCCCCACGGCGGCGCGAAACACCTTCATATATTTCTCCGGCAGCGCGCGGGGTTTCATTTGCGCATTGGCGACGATGTGCGTGGTCTCGCCTTCGGCCAGCAACTCGCCAGTCTCCGCGCTTCGCAGTTCGTATCCGAAGCGGATCACTTTCTCCCGGACATGTTTCAGGTACGTACGCACTACGACCTCGTCATCATAGTGCACGGGAGACCTGTAGCGGCAGCGGGCATCGACGACGGCGATGAAACAGCCGTCTTCGCGCTCCATATCTTTATAGCTGAAGCCGAACTGGCGCAGGAGCTCTACACGTCCCACTTCAAACCAGATGAAATGGTTGGAGTGATAGACGACGCCCATCTGGTCGGTCTCAGCATAACGCACGCGAATGCGAGTTTCATTCACCGTCGCTGTCGCCGTGCGATTTAGATTGACGGACATCGATGTAGAAGGCCGGTTCATCGGCCCGTCCATTTTGGCTTGCGCTTTTCGAGGAACGACTCGATCCCTTCACGGAAATCGGTGCTCTCGCGGATGCCGGCATTTTCGCGGATGGCGGCTTCAATCTGCGTATCGAGCTCCGCGCGCGCGTGATCGGTGAGCAGGCGCTTGGTACGGAAAAGCGAGAGCGGACTAAGCTCCGCCAACTGCGCGGCCAGTTCGCGGGCCCGGTCGAGCAACTTTTCCGCAGGAACGATTTCGTTGATCAGGCCTATTTTCAGGGCTTCCGGCGCGTCGAAGATGCGCCCCGTAAGCAGGAGGTCACGAGCGATTTTTTCGCTGACCTGGCGCAGGAGAAAAGTCGAAACGATAGCGGGCACAAATCCGATCCGGACCTCAGTGTAGCCAAACTTAGCTTCCGGCACGGCAAGCGTGAAATCGCAGAGCAGGGCCAGCCCCGTTCCGCCCGCGATGGCCGCGCCATTGACCGCGGCAATCGTTGGCTTGGGAAATTCATAGAGCGAGCGGAACAGGCTGACCATGGTTCGCGAGTCTTCGAGATTTTGCTCGGGCGTACGGCCGATCAGAGCTTTCAGGTTGTCGAGGTCCATGCCGGAGCAGAAGGCCTTCCCTGCCCCAGTCAGGATAAGAATGCGGGCGGAAGAGTTGTTCACTTCGTCCAGAGCGCGGATCAGATCGTCGATGAGTTCGTAGCTGATGGCGTTGCGCTTGTCGGGCCGGTTGAGCGTAATGGTGGCGATGTCCGAGTCGAACGTGAGTTGGAGCGTCTTGCAGTTCATTCGTAAGCCTGGAATAGGCGTATAAGCACTACTTTTTAAGTGTTCGGCCTGAACAAAAACTTTGTCATCCTGAGCGAAGCGAAGGACCTGCTTTCCGTCGAACCACGATTCACTCAGGTCTTCCCACGTCGGGTTTGTCGATCGGATGAGTGCAACCTTTTTTCTGCGCAGCCATCGTTTGATCGCTTTTTCGCGAGCGATGGCGTTGCCAACATACTTGAACGTTTCATAGTAAACGAGACGATGAACTTTGTAATCGCGGGTAAAGCCGGGATTGACATCGTTCTTATGTTCCCAAGTGCGGCGATAGATGTCGTCCGTGATGCCAGTGTAAAGCACTCGCGATTTGCTGGATAGAATGTAAACGTAGAAACGGCGCATCGGAAAGCAGGTCCTTCGCTTCGCTCAGGATGACAAAGCTGTCGCGAGGTTGGTGTACGGCGCGTCACAGTGGGTTTGTGAGGTTTTGGAACACGCTCGGCGAATCGCACGTCAGCGGCTCGCAGGTGCGGGCGAAAAGCGGGTCCTTCGCTTCGCTCAGGATGACAAACTTTTTGTGGGGTGCCAAGGCTATCGCATGACAGAAGTCTTATACCTCACGCCGATCTCGGCTGTCGCTCTCAGCAATGCGTCCAACGGCTTCAACGCGGGCAACTGCGCGCCGCGTTTGCGCAGGGTTTCGATTACTGTTTCCGTGGGAATATTCCCGACCAGGTCATTCTGCGCGAAGGGGCATCCGCCGAGACCGCCGATGGCGGAATCGAAGCGGCGACAGCCGGCTTGATAAGCTGCGACGATTTTGGCGGCGGCCTGATCGGGACGGCTGTGCAGGTGGACTCCGATTTCGAGGTAATCGTACTTCGCCATCACCGCGGAAACCACTTCCCGAATTTTCTCGGGTGGCGCTGCGCCTACGGTGTCGGCTAGCGAGATCACGCGAATCTCCTGCAATTCGAGCAATCCAACCGCTTCGACGACCTCATCAATGCTCCAGGGGTCACCGTAAGGATTGCCGAAGGCCATCGAAATGTAAACGACGGTTTCGAGCCCGGCTTCGTCGGCTTTCTTCTCGATTTTTTCCAGTTCCTCAATCGCGTCTTCGAGAGTCTGCCGTTGATTGTTTTGCAGAAATGTCGGCGAGAGTGAATACGGAAAACCCACGGTGCGCACGGCCTCCGTCGCGATCGCTCGCTGCGCGCCCTTTTCGTTGACCACGATGCCGATGATTTCGACGTCGTCCGGCGGATCGAGTTCCTTCAGAACTTCTTCGGAGTCGGCCATCTGCGGGACGGCGTTGGGAGAGACGAAACTGACGGCGTCAATATGTTTGAAACCAGCGGAGATCAGGGCCTGAAGATAGTTGGTCTTGAGCTCGGCAGGGATCTGACCTTTGAGGCCTTGCCAGGCATCGCGGGGACACTCGATGAGTTTGACTGCTTCAGGCATGTTCACCACGGAGACACGGAGGCACGGAGAAAAGCAATTCCTTTCATAGAACCTTTCTAGCTATCCCTCCTCTTACGAGCGCTGCGACATTGAAGTTGATGATTAGGCCTACGTGTTTGCCGGTCAGCTTCAGATAGGTGAGGAGCTGGGCTTCGTGAACTGGAAGAAGAAGAAGTTTGCTCCGTGTCTCCGTGGTGAATCATGTTTGTAAGACTCCCACTTTGAACTCCGGCACATCCGGATTCAGAGATGCGGCCTCCAGCGCCTGCGTTATGGCCTGGCGCGTCTCCATGGGGTCGATGATTTTGTCGATCCAGAGACGGGCGGCTCCATAGCGCGGATCGGTTTGCTCCTCGTAGGTCTTTTTCGTTGAATCCAGCAGCTCTTTTCTTTCTTCGTCACTCAACTTCTTGCCGCTGCGCTCCAGTTGCTTCACTTTGATTTCCACCAGCGTGCCAGCAGCGGCATCTCCGCTCATCACCGCGTATTTTGCGGTGGGCCACGCAAAGACGAAGCGGGGATCGAAAGCTTTGCCGCACATGGCATAGTGTCCCGCGCCGAAAGAGCCGCCTACGATCACGGCAATCTTGGGCACGACGGAGTTCGACACCGCATTCACCATTTTTGCTCCCGCCTTGATGATGCCGGTCCACTCGGCATCGCGGCCGACCATGAAGCCGTTGACGTCGTGGAAAAAGACAAGCGGGATCAGTTCCTGGTTGCAGTCCATGATGAAGCGGGCGGCTTTTTCGGCGGACTCGGTGTAGATGACGCCGCCGAACTCGATGCGCTTGTGGCCTTCATGGTCGATCTGGTGCGCGTGGAGTTTCTGGTTCGCGACGATGCCCACGGCGAAGCCCCCGATGCGTGCGTAGCCGCAGATCAGCGTCTTGCCGTACTCCGGCTTGTACTCGTCGAAACGGCTTTCGTCCACGATGCGCGCGAGAATTTCCTTCATGTCGTAGGGGCGCGCGGGCGAGGCATCGTAAGCGCCGTAAATTTCTTCAGCTGACATCGCCGGGTCCACGGGCTGCTTGCGATCCCAGAGCGACTGGCGCCGGTATCCCCATTTATTAATGAGCGAGCGGATGCGGGCGAGGCAGGCTTCGTCGTTGGGCTCACGAAAGTCGACTGTGCCGCTGATGGCGGAGTGCATGGCGGCGCCGCCCAATTCCTCGGCGGAAACCTTCTGCCCGATGGCGGCTTGCACGAGGGCTGGGCCGGCGAGAAAAAGGCCGCTGCCGTCGGTCATGAGCACGTGGTCGCACATCACAGGGAGATAGCCGCCTCCGGCTACGCACATGCCCATGATGGCGGCAATCTGCGGGATGCCCATGGCCGACATCACCGCATTGTTACGGAAGACGCGGCCGAAATCGTCGGTGTCAGGAAAGACGTCTTCTTGCAGCGGAAGGAAGACTCCGGCGGAGTCGACGAGGTAGATAGTCGGAATGCGATTTTCGATGGCGATGTTTTGCGCGCGGATGACCTTCTTCGCGGTCATGGGAAAGAAGGCGCCGGCTTTGACGGTGGCGTCGTTCACGATGAGCATGACCATGCGGGTGTGGATGCGGGCGAGTCCGGTGATAACGCCGGCGGCGGGAGCGCCACCCCATTCTTCGTACATTTTGTGCGCGGCATAGAGGCCCAGTTCGAAGAAGGATCCGGGGTCGGCGAGCAGGTTGATGCGCTCGCGGGCGGTGAGGCGCGATTTCGCGTGCTGGCTTTCGATGGCTTTCGGGCCTCCGCCTTCGCGGATCTTTTCCTCTTCGTTGCGGACCTGGGCGACCAGTTCGGCGACCGCACGCATATTGGATTCGAAGCGGAGAGACCTGGGGTCGACTTTGGTGGGGAGGACGTTGTTGATAGAGAGAGCCGTGGAATCGGTACGTTCGCTCATGAGGAAAGAGTTCCAAACTACTTGCGAAACTACTTACTATATCAGCGCGCGAGGGGCGGAGCGCATTGATATTGATTAAGAACGCGACGATCCGGAGTGCGGGGTGGTCAGGGGCGGGCGCTACAATCTAAAAATGTTGCGGAAGCTCGCATCCCGGCCAGACTGGCAGATCGCGATGACGGTAACCGTGGCGTTGCGCGTGTTTTATACCGCGATGGCAGCGGCGTTTCTACCATTCCTGCATCCGGACCCGGCGGCGATTCACAGCAACGCTCTCACTGAAAATTTGCCGCCGCCGCACGGTCTGCATTATGCACTGCTGGGGATTTGGGAGCGATTCGATACGCTCTGGTTCTTGCGCATCGCCGAGCACGGCTACGACCGGCCCATGGCGGTGATTTTTTATCCGTTGTATCCGGCAGCGATTCGGTTAGTGAGTAGGCTGATACCAGCGACGGCGGCAGCACTTCTGGTCTCGACCATGGCGGCATTTTTTTTGTTCTGGGGACTGCTAATTCTCGCCGATTCCAGCCTGACGGGGACAGGGCGCGTCCGCATGCTGCTCCTGGTGGCGGTCTGGCCTGCCAGCTTTGCCCTCTTCGCGGGATATGCGGAATCTTTGACCATAGCGCTCATCGTGTGGGCGGTGGTTTTCGCCCGAGCGGGCCGATGGTGGCCGGCGGCACTGTGCGGGTCCCTGGCGGGATTAGCTCGACCCTCGGGCGTGATGGTGGCGGTTCCCCTGTTCGTCCTCGCGTTGCGCAGCCGACGCGCCGCATCGCTGGTCACGTTTCTCACGCCTCTGGGTTTGATGAGTTATTGGGGCTGGCTCCGCTGGTCGGGACGTCTTTCGGTCGTGGGAGCGTACCGGCTGTACCAGGGAATGGTTCTGGCTCCGCCGTGGGTGGGTGTGTGGGAATCGGTGCGAATGCCCGTCGCACAGCACGATGTACTGCTGGCAATCAGGCTCGGTCTGATCGTCCTGGTTATTGCGCTCAGTCTGCGCGGCGAAGTCCGTCTCGAAGACAAGCTTTTCGCCCTGGCAGTGATTTTGCAGATGTTGCTGTATGCAGGGCGGCCAGCAATCGGTGCTGTTCGCTATCTGCTCCCGGTCTACCCCGCTTTCCTCTCTCTGGGAAATTACGCGCAGCGCCGCTGGAACCAGAAGCAATTCAGTTTCTATGTCGTGGCCTTCGGATTCCTGAATTTGGTTTGGATGTGGGCGTTTCTGAACTGGTCCCTGGTGCTATGAGCAGAATTGCGGTGATGGATTCAGAGCGTTGGTTGCAGCTGACGCATGGCCTCGGCAACGGGATCGTCGGCGATTGCATCCACCAATCCGATTTCGAGCGCGCGGGCGGCGGAGACTTTTTCGGCGGCGATGAAAAGCTCCAGCGCTCTGCTCTTCCCGATCAGGCGCGGCAAACGTTGCGTACCTCCCCATCCGGTCATGAGGCCAAGAGCGGCGCCGCGATGTCCGAAGACGGCGTGGGGCGCGGCGATCCGGCGGTGACAAGCGAGCGCAAGATCCAGACCCCCGCCCATGCAGTGGCCTTCGATCGCGGCGATGACGGGGGCGGGATAGCTGGCGATCGCATTCATGAATGCTTGCCCCATGGCGGAGAACTGGCAGGCTTCGGGGCCGGACAATGTCAATGTCAGTGCAGCGATTTCATTCAGGTCGGCGCCAACCGAAAAGAATTGGCGATTGCCCGCGATGACCAGTGGTTGAATTTTCTTTTTCAGTTCGGCGAGGGCAACAGTCAGCGCGAGCACGCAGGCGCGGGTGAGACGGTTGGTGCCGTCGGGCGATATGAGACGCAGAATGCGTGCCGGGGCCTCAGACTCGATGCGAAGGAAGAGAGCAGACACGGAGACATCTTACGTGAGGATCGCATGGCGAGAGCCTCCCTCGGCGGTCCCTACAAGACTAAACCGCCGGCACACCCTGCGGCTTCACATGCTCGCGGATGAACTTAACGATGTCGTCCATCGGGGTGCCGGGCTGGAAGATACCGGCCACGCCGATTTTCTTCAGGCCTTCGATATCCTGATCGGGGATGATCCCGCCGACCAGCACCAGCACATCGTCCATTTTGTTTTGCTTCAGCAGGTCCATCACGCGCGGCACGATCGCGTTGTGCGCGCCCGACAGAATTGAAAGTCCAATGACCTGCACGTCTTCCTGAAGCGAGGCGTTGACGACCATCTCCGGCGTCTGGCGCAGGCCGGTGTAGATAACCTCCATGCCGGCATCGCGGAGCGCGCGAGCGATCACCTTGGCGCCGCGGTCGTGGCCGTCGAGACCAGGCTTCGCGACCAGAACGCGGATTTTGTGCTCAGTGGCCACTGCGATCATTTAACCACAGAGACGAGCACAGGGGAAACTGGACGGACGAAGGCGCCCATCTGTGCACAAAAGCTGAGCTATGGTTTCATCCCCAACTGCCAGAACAGGAACGAGTACATATCCGTACTCTCTTCGATCTGCTTGGTGACCGGCTTGCCTTGGCCGTGCCCGGCTTTGATATCGATGCGCAGCAGAATTGGTCTTTCTTTGCTGGCGCCGTTCTTGGCTTCAGCCTGCATCAGGGCCGCCATCTTCTTGGCGTGCATGGGGTCGACGCGGGTATCGGTATCGCCCGTCATAAAGAGGATGGCGGGATACTCCACGCCCGGCTTCACATGATGATAGGGCGAGTAAGCGTAGAGCGAGTCGAACTGCTTGGCGTTTTCGGCCGAGCCGTATTCCGGTATCCAAAGCTTCGCAATCTGGAAGTTCTGATAACGCAGCATGTCCAGCAGCGGGACCGCGCATACCACGGCGCGGAACAGGTCTGGCCGCTGCGTGATCATCGCGCCCATGAGCAGGCCGCCGTTCGAGCCGCCGGAGATGGCAAGGTGATCGCGGTCGGTGTATTTCTGTGCGATGAGATACTCTCCGGCGGCAATGAAGTCATCAAAGACATTTTGCTTTTTATCGAGCATGCCGGCGCGATGCCAGTCTTCGCCGAACTCGGCGCCGCCGCGCAGATTGGCAACCGCGTAGATGCCTCCGTGTTCCATCCAGAGATACATGCTGCGGCTGAAGGACGGCGTCATCGAGATATTGAAACCGCCGTAGCCGGTCAGTAGGGTGGGATTCTTACCGTTCTTCTCGATTCCCTTTTTGCTGACGACGAACATCGGAACCTTCGTGCCGTCTTTCGAGCTGAACCAAACCTGCTGCACGTCATAGGCAGAAGGATCGATGGAGGGCGCGTCGACCTTCGCCCAGAGCGCGCTTTTCACGTCGGTCAAATCAACGCGGTAGATCGAGGGAGGCACGGTGAAGGACTGAAATCCGAAAAAGATTTCGTTGCGGTCATACCGGCCGGAGGAGCCGAAAACAGCTCCCAGGGCCGGCAGCGGAATGTCGGCGAGTTTTTTGCCGTCGAGCCCGAACAGCTTCAGTTCGGAAGTCGCGTTGTGTTCGTACTGCACCAGTAGCTTGCCGCCGGCCACGCTCGCGTTCTGCAACACGGCGTCCGCTTGCGGGATTATTTCCTTCCAGTTTTCGCGCTTAGGATTGGCCGCGTCGGCTACGAACACGCGATAGCGGGGCGCATCTTCGTTGGTGGTGATGTAGAGTTTGCCCTGAAGAAAATCGGCGCTGTAAAGGAAATCCTTGCCCGCGGTAATTTTGACAGGAGGATTTTTCGACTGCAGATCCTGCAAATACATCTCCGTCTTCGTCAAGCCGTCGCCCACATCAATCAGCAGCCAGCGGCCATCGTCTGAAAGGCTCACATCGGGCCACCACTGAGGGTCGAGGCCTTCGCCGAAAATCAGCGGGTCCTGTGCTGGATCCGCGCCCAGTGCGTGATAAAAAACGTGCCGGTTGTAAACCTCCTGTCCTTCGGGAACGTCTCCCTTCTTCGGATAACGAGTGTAATAAAATCCCGAATTGTCGCGCTTCCAGGCAAGGCTGGCGGCCGATGTCCGTTCAATCGAGTCGGGCAACACTTTGCCAGTCGCGCTTTCGACGAGATGGAGCGTGCTCTGTTCCGATCCGCTCGGCGAAGTCCCATAGGCGACGTACTTGCCGTCTTCCGACGCATACCACCAATCGAGGGCAATTGTCCCGTCAGCCGCGAGTTTGCTGACGTCAACCAGCACTCGATCGTCGCCGTTCAGACCCTCGCGCACATAAAGCATGGGCTGGTTCTGGTTGCCTTCGCGCCGGGTATGGAAGTAATACTTGCCACCCATCTGCGGAGTTCCGACAGTGCCAATCTCCAGCAGTTGCGAAAGACGCGCATTGATCTTGTCGCGTCCCGGAAGCGGGTCAAGGATGGCGCGCGTGTAGCTGAGTTCCTGCTCGACGAAAAGCCTGGTGTCGGGATCGTTCGGATTTTCCAGGTACCGGTAGCGATCGACGATTTTGTGGCCCTGGATAGTGTCCTCGACCGGAGCAATTTTGGCGTTCGGAGGACCGGCAGGAATAGAAGGAGCGGTGGGATCCGCAGCTCGCGAATCCCTGGCAGAGACCAGGGCAACCACGCCCATGAGAAGAATCAGAAAAAAAGTCAGCAAACGCGAACCTCCCAACATGAACACCTCACTCTTATTGTGGACGAGACGTCGAAATTCAGGTTAGCAGATCCAGCGAATTGAATCATTGAGGCATCAAATCATTGAACTCAATCACTCGATGATTCAATGGCTCAATAGCCCCGCGAGAGTTTCCAATCCGCTGTAGCCTCTGATATGATTTCATTGATGATTAAAGGCACGCAGGCAAGCGTGCTCCCACTCCTCAGTAGCTCAATGGCAGAGCATCCGGCTGTTAACCGGAGGGTTGTAGGTTCGAGTCCTACCTGAGGAGCCATTCTTTTGCCCGCATAAAACCTGCGTAACATTGACTTCCTGTCCGAATTGTCCCTACGATTGTCCTAATCTCCTCGGATAGGAGAACCATGACATTCACAATTTTTCGGCGTCACAACAGGGAAACCTGCGACAGCAAGAACCGCTACGACCCGCGATGCGGATGCCCATTGCATGTGCAATTCGTGTGGAAAAGCGGAGATGCGGTGTTCGAGGGCAAGAAGCTCACCTACCAGAACAAATGGTCTTTGGAGACCCGTAGCTGGTCAGAAGCGCAAGGCAAGGCGAAGGATTTGGAAAAGCGCCTAAAGGACTTCGCCGATGGCAAAGTGTCGAACAGGGGCATATCGGTCGAGGACGCCGTGAAGGAATGGTGGGCGTTGCGTGAGCAGAACAAACTGAACAACATAAAAGCGAAGCTCATGGGGCAGAAACTCATCGACTGGAGCGAGGCGAATGGCGTGCTCATGCTGTCGGCTCTCACTACCGATCGGGTCATGAAATGGCGGCTCACACTCCCGTTCCGTACTGGGGACAGTTCCAGCCTGAAAGTCCACTGGTCTGTCATCAACGGGTTTTTCAACTGGTGTGAGGGGATGGGCTACGTAGACAAAAGCCCGGCACCCAACCCGAAACAGTTCCCGCAGTTCGCCATCACCTACGACAAGCCCGAAGTTGTCCCGCCGACCAAGAAGCAAATCGAAAAAGTCATAGCCACGGCTACCGGACGAGTCAAGCTTCTTGCTCAACTGATGCGTGAGACGGGGATGGCTCTGGTGGACGCTCAAAAGTTCGATCCAGCAAATCTGGAAGACGGCACGCTGATACGCAGCAAACGCACCAAGACCACAGAGCGATACCGTGTTCGCATCCCGTCGTCGTTGGCGAAACAGCTTGACGCTCTAGGTTCGCCCGCTTTCCCCGGCACGTATCGGGAATGGCGCGAACGACTCTACAAAGTCTTCCGTGAGGCTGGTGTGGAGATGACACCGCACGGCTTCCGTCACTTCCGCATCAGCGAGTGGTTGGCGCAAGGCGTGTCAGTGGCGGACGTGAGCAAGTGGGTCGGCACGTCAGAGAAAGAAATCCGCAAGACATACGAGCACTGGATTAAGGAAGCGGAAGACCGTCTGGACGAAGTGCAAAAGCAAGCGTGGTTGGCGCAAGGGCTGGACGAGAACGGCAATAAAAAGCCGGTGAACTGAAGCCCACTTGAATGCGTTCGTATCCCCGCGCTCTTCGCTTCTCTCTGCGTGGCTAGATCTCAACGGAATGCGCACCTAACACCGTCGCTGACTGCCTCCTCTTAGAAAGGCTATGAGAATGTTCCCTCATTAGAGTTCCACTTCGGCCGGGCAGGCTGGGCTTTGCGTTCAGTTGGAAACGCTCCACCCACTCGGCTGGCAGAATCCGACCGTCGCGCTCATTATGCTTCCGGCGGGGATGCATCGTTCTTTTTTCGGCGCTTGCGAATGCTCTCGGACGATGCGAGGCCAAACAAACAGAACGTTCTTGACTCTGGCTTCCTTCGCCATCTTCTTAGCCCGGCTCAAGTACGGGATGCGTCTGAAGATATTTGACGAGATAGAACCGTGCGCGGTTTAGTAACCTGCCCAGTGGTTACTTAGCCGGATTTTTTCTCCCAATTCCTAGCGATTTTGGCCTCCCTTTTGGGTATATTAGAGGGCCCCCGAGCCCCGTCTCCAGCCCAAGGAACGTCTGCAACCTACGGATTGCGGTAGATATCAGGAGGAGTCAAACAGGATGCCAGAGCCTGTAAGGATTGACGCGCTGCGATGCGAGTTGAAGCTGAACGGTGTACCGGTGAAATCCGTGGGGATCCGAGGGGCTTCCGATTTTCATGAGGACTTGGAGATTATAGTGATCGAGCCGGTCTTGGGATCCTTTGCCCTTCACGACGGCTTCGATATTGAAGTGCGCGAACCAAGTTCCACCTGGCGCCAAGTAACGTTGAATGAATTAACGGCAATGCTCAAAGAGACCTCCTTGCTGGCAGTTGGAGACCTGCCCACAGCGTCAGAGATTGCGGAGTGCCGGCTCTTTGCACGTGTTGAGGGCATTGAGATTCCGCAATGGGAATCCTCATCGTGTTCTGTGTTTGGACGCCAGGAGGCCTGCGTTCGATACGTGCAGAGGATTTTCTACCGCGTAAGGATCCCGCACCTTGTAGCGGGAACTGTGTTCTCCGTGCCCAGCGTGCCTACAGCGCGCATTCAACTTAAGCGGGCGGGGTTTCGACAAAGTGAGATTTCGTCCACGGCGCTTGTGGAGCCAAGGACTGGATGTGCGGTGCAGCTTGTGGAACGCGACCCGCGCAAGTAGCGCAGCTTAGCGAAGGAGGCAGCTGATGAAGACCGTAATCCTTAAGGATGGGGCGGGCAATCCCCAAGGCGTGATCCGAGAATTGGCCGGCGACCAAGAAAGACTCTATGACCGGTCCGGGAACGCAATTGCCACCTACAGGCGCAATGTGAATTTCACCTACGACAATAATGGCGTGCGCTTCGGAAGCGGCAACCGGTTGGCAGGCATGGTTAACCAAGACGAAGAATAGCCCGGCATTGGTAGGACAGGATCGGGAGGGCATACATGCTAGTGAGGACGGAGTTCCCGAATCAGGCGCCGCTGCGGATCAAGCCCGCTGCGGTCAGCTATCTGTCGTCGCTCTCGCAGTTCCACGCCATACCCGACGAAAGCCTGATCCGACTCGCCCACCGCCGAACTCGACTGAACGTACCCGACCGCTGGGTTGCCATAGCGCTGATCTTGGGCAACCCCATACCGATACCAGTTGCGGGTCAAGGGAGACCACGCTGGCAACTGAAGAAGGCCGCGGCTCCGGCGAAGTTGCGGCTCATTGCAGGAGGACGCGTTGCCAGCTAACGCGATCCTCTTCTTAGTTCTGGCGGCCATCTGCCTTCCCCCGGACGACTGATTGCTCCTCACCCGTCTCCTCCCCTAAGTGATTGCCGTTGCAGCATCGACGCTCTCGTTGGTGTGCCAGTGGTGTGCCAGATTTTTCGGGAAGGGGGTCGGTTTTGGCCAGAAAGACGGGACAAATCGTGGGTCGCGGACGGCACCGGTGGCTGGTACGCGTTTACCTCGGCCGCGACCGCGAAACCCGCCGCCGGCTCTACCTCAGCCGCACTGTGCACGGTCCCGTCCGGCAGGCCCAGACCTACCTTAATAAGGTGCTACGCGAGCGCGATCTTGGCCGCCGGGTGGAGGGAGTCACAGTCACGCTCGACGAGTTCCTTGATCGATGGCTCGGCATCGCCGCCAAACCAAAACTGCGCGAGAAGAGCTACCAGAGTTACAAGAGCCTTCTGTGGCGCTACATCCGGCCGGTGCTCGGCGAACGAATACTATCGGCAATCACCCCACTCGAAGTGCAGGACGCATATCAGAAAATGATCGGTCGCGGGCTGTCGGCTCGCACCATCCGCTACACTCATTCTGTTCTTCGCTCCGCCATGCGCCAGGCAATCCGCTGGCGGCTTCTAGCGCAGGATCCCACCGACGGCGCCCAGCTACCACGGCTTCGACGACGGGAGATGCGGGTTCTCAGTGCAGAACAGTCCAGGATTCTTCTGTCGGCTGCGCTTGAGACTCACTACGGCCCAGTTTTTGCAGTCGCTCTCACCACTGGCATGCGCCCGTCCGAATACCTCGCCTTGAACTGGCAGGATATCGATTGGGATCGGGGCACTGTCAGCGTCGTGCGCACCCTGGAGAGAGTAGCAAGCTCTTGGCGGTTTGCAGAGACGAAGAGAGCTCGCAGCCGGCGCATCATCAAGCTCCAGGAATGGATGCTCAAAAGACTGAAGGATCTGCACGAAAGAACGATTCAACGGACCGGACGTAGCTGGCCTGATACGGAATTAGTCTTCGCCACCCCTTCCGGTCGCCCCATACATTCCGACAAGCTGGCCAAACAGTTCAAGGCAATCTTGCGCCAGGCTGGCCTGCCCATCATCCGTCTATACGATCTACGCCACACCAGCGCCACCCTCGCACTGGCGGCTGGGGTTCCGCCCAAGGTGGTTGCTGAACAGCTCGGCCATGCGAGCGCAGCTTTCACACTAGATGTTTATTCGCACCTCTTACCTCACATGCAGGAACAGGCAGCGATGAAAGTGGAACAGATCCTTATCGGACGGGGCCTGCTCCAGCAATCTAGGCGAACCCACGGCAAGACCCGTTATTCGGACGCTAGGCCCAAGAAGCCCTCTACGGCCGTGGGTGCACTGCCAGGAAGAGGTCGCGGCGGTCTGCGAGCTTAAACAGTTTCGTCGTTTGTTCGCCCATGAGAGTATCATTGACTTCAGGCTGTGCGCGTCGTCACTGAGTTATTGGAGCGTAATCCGTAGATTCAGGTCAATCGGGGAGGTCTTACATGCTGCTCGTCATTCTAGCCGTCGTTCAAATTGTTCTCTTAGCCGTTCTCGTGATCCTCTTTCTAACGAAGGCGCGGAGTGACCTGCAGAATTCCGTTCCAGAGTTGCTGACCGGTCTGGCAGACCTGCGCAACTCTGCGGAGCGGATGGAAGGCACTGTCAGTGCGGAGATGCGTACTCTGCGCGTGGACAATTTGAGCTATTCCCAGCAAGCGCGCCAGGAGGCAGGAACGGATGCTCGATCCTTGCGCGAGGAACTGGTCGCAAATGTTGGCCGGCTCGGCAGCCAATTAAATGACAACATCTCCGAGTTGCGCCGTGATCAGATGTCCACCGCCAACCAGCTTCGCGATGGTGTCTTGGCTCAGATCGATCGGCTCGTAAACACTACAACCGAATCTGACCAGCAGCTACGCGACGTGATGCAGGAAAAGTTCGCCGGCCTGCAACAGCAGGTAACCGATCAGCTCACGGAATTCCGGGATCACCAGGGGCAAACGAGCGATCAGCTGAAGGATTCCGTCCAGACCAACTTCAGTCGTCTGGGATCCGAACTCCGCGAGACGAACAAGGAGCTCAGCGCGAAAGTGCAGGTTAGCTTGCTCGATCTGACAGGGAAAATTCAAGAGCTCTCTGCCACGAACGAGCAGAAGCAAGATGCATTGCGGCAGGTCGTCGAATTGCGGCTAGACAAGCTGACCGAGAGCAACACCGAGAAGCTTGAGCAGATGCGGCAGACCGTCGATGAGAAACTGCATACGACTCTCGAAAAGCGGCTAACCGACAGTTTTGGGCTTGTCACCGAGCAACTCGGCAAGGTCCAGCTGGGGCTTGGAGAAATGAAGGATTTGGCGAACGGAGTCGGCGACCTCAAACGAGTGCTGACGAATGTAAAGACGCGCGGAGGATTCGGCGAAGTGCAGTTGGGCCTTTTATTGGATCAGATGCTCTCTCCAGAGCAATACGTTACGAACGCCCGTATTCGGGAGGACTCGCAGGAGTCCGTCGAATATGCAATTCGAATGCCCGGTACACAGGATGGAGAGCCAGTGCTCCTTCCGGTTGACGCGAAGTTTCCGCGGGAGGCTTGGGAGCGGCTGGAAGATGCACAAACCCGCGGTGACCAGGCAGGAATGAAAGAGGCTGGGAATAAGCTCGAGGCGGTGATTCGAGCGTCCGCCAAGACAATAAAAGAGAAGTACATCGTGCCCCCGACAACCACGAGCTTCGCGGTGATGTTTCTGCCGACCGAGGGCCTATTCGCCGAAGTAGTTCGCCGCCCGGGGCTAGTTGATGATCTCCAGACGAATTACCACGTTTGCCTCGCAGGTCCAACCACATTTGCTGCATTGTTAACGAGTCTGCAGATGGGCTTCCGCACTTTGGCCATACAGAAGAAGGGCAGCGAGGTTTGGAAGTTGCTCGCTGCAACCAAGGTTGAATTTGAGAAATTCGGTGGCTTAATGTCCAAGGTTGAGAAGCAGGTCGGAACTGTCCAAAGTACTCTTAAACTCGTGAGCAGCAAGACTCGTACTATCAATCGCCGGCTGAAGGGAGTCGAAGCACTCGACTCGCCGCCCGCTCTAGTTGCCGGTGATGAACCGGAGCCTTCGGCTACAGATGCAGATCCGGCTATGGTCCAAGCGGATAGGTAACACTTTCGAGCCGTTTGACATTCAATGGTACTGATATCGTTAAACCGATTCGGCGAAGCGAAGGATGAAGGCTTTCTGGCCTCTCATCTGGGGGATTCCGCTCGCCGATTTCCCGAAATAGGCGAAGTGTGTTTCGGTTTGGGCGCATAAATGTTAGCCCGCACACAATCCGAGTGTTCTCCAGCAGGTCGATGTGCAGTGTCGTCCATCTCTAAGACCGATTACATACTTTGGCGGGCCTGCGCGAAAAACGCCTGGCTACGCATTCACAAGCCTGACGTGTACTACTCGACTGAATTGACGGAATATGAACAGTCCGTCATGGAAATGGGAATTGAGGTGGAGCGCGTGGCTCGTGGTTTGTTTCCAGACGGCGCGATCGTCACTGGTTCACAAACGAACGCATTACAAGAGACTCGCTCACTGATCGCTTCAAACACTCCCACACTATTCCAGCCGGTATTCGAGCGAGAAGAGTGTCTGGCAGTAGTAGATGTTCTTCGGTGCGAACCCGGGACGAACGACTGGTCGATCTATGAGGTAAAGTCCGCAACCAAAGTAAAGGAAGAGCACGTTTACGACCTTGCGTTTCAAGTTGCCCTTCTTCGAAAGCACGGTATCAACCTCAAGCGGGCCTCTCTCATACTTCTCAATCCCGATTACGTGCGCAAGCATGATCTCGACATTCAAAAGCTATTCAACACCATTGACCTCACAGCAAATGTGGACGACATCTCGGAGACCGTCAGTAGAGAAATGCAAGAGGCGCGAAATTATCTGTTGAACGAGTCTGAGCCTCAAGGCCCTTGTTCCTGCATATATAAAGGAAGATCCCGGCACTGCAGCACATTCCACTATTCGAATCCAGACGTGCCGGATTATGGAATCCACGATATTGCCCGCATAGGGAGCAGTCCGAAGAAACTCAAGGAACTGGTGGATGCTGGGATTTTTGCGCTCGAGGATATTCCTTCTGACATTAAGGTAACGAAGGGCCAGAGCAATCAGCTTCGGGCTTACCGCACCGGCGAGACGATAATCGATAAAGAAGCGATCGCGAAGGAGCTGGGCGGGCTTGCTTTTCCTCTGCACTTCATCGACTACGAGACATTTGCGTCCGCCCTGCCCCTATTCAGGGACTTTTCGCCTTACGACCAAATTCCTCTACAATACTCGGTCCACATTGTTGGTTCACCCGACGAGGAACCGATACACCGCGATTTCCTCCACGGGGGGCGCAACGATCCGACCAACTCGTTCCTGGATTCTCTTCGAGAACACGTCAGTTTATTCGGTTCAGTGATTGCGTGGAACAAAGCGTTCGAATGCCAAGTCAACGACAACATCGCGCGCAGGATTTTACCTGCATGCGAATACATCATTGAGCTCAATGATCGTTTCTATGATCTGATGGACATCTTTTCAAAACAGTACTTTGTTCATAGGGACCTCTGCGGATCAGTTTCCATCAAGAAGGTACTGCCAGTCCTGGCTCCCGACCTCAGTTATTCGAACCTAGGAATCCATGATGGCGCCATGGCGTCATTGACATGGAGCAAGATCATCTCAGGTGAAATCGATGAGCAAGAATGTGCGCGGCTGCGCGCGGATCTGAGGAATTACTGTGCGCTGGATTCCTATGGAATGTACGCGATTTGGCGAGCCTTAACAAATCTAACTCAGAGCCGTTAAGCCGATGGATGTTCAGCTTCCAAAACTCCAAACAAAGACTCTTCGAAGGGCGCCGGATCCGTCCGCTTACAAGCTCTACCGTGCCGCCCAGGAATGGGACCTTGTTGATCCCATTCTGATCCGAGATCGCCAGGATCTAAAGTCCGAGCCTAAATGGCATGATCACGTCGAACCGTATTATCACCAGATCAGCAATTTGGTCACCTTCTGTCGACGCCTACCCGTCACTCTCTTGGCTGATGACGTTGGGTTAGGCAAGACCATTAGCGCTGGTCTGATCGCTAGTGAGCTGATGGCGCGACATCGAGTATCGAAGATCCTCGTTGTCTGTCCGAAGTTGCTAATGCCGCAGTGGAAGGAAGAACTTGAGACCAAGTTTGCAATCCCTGGCGTTGAAGCCGTAGGGAACGATCTTGTGAAGGCGAAGGTGCCGGATGGCGGTGGCGCAATTATCACGACCTATCAGTCTGCTCGCATGTACCTCGAAGCTTTGAGCCAAGCCGGATTCGAAATGCTGATTCTAGACGAGGCACACAAGCTTCGTAATCTGTATGGAACAAACCAGGCCCCTCAGGTAGCAGAGCGATTTCGGGACGCTCTAGCCAACCGCATGTTTAAATTTGTCCTTATGCTCACGGCCACGCCCCTTCAAAATCGCCTGTGGGATATCTATTCCCTTGTCGACTTGTTATCGGTTGCACGAGGACACCAGAATCCATTCGGTAGCGAGGGGATGTTTGCTCGAACTTTCATCGCTGATGATCGGACACAAGCTCGTCACCTGGCGGCTAATATGCGTGACAGTTTCCGATCGATTGTTTACGGGTACATGTCCAGAATTCGGCGAGTGGACGCAAACCTGCACTTCCCTGAACGTGTCGTCCAACTGCATAAAGTTGATCCAGTGCCCGAAGAGCTTGAACTGATCAATGCGATCGCAAGCCCCATCCGAAGCCTGAACCGGCTATCCCAAATCTCGATCCTTCAGGCTGTGATCAGCAGCCCACAAGCATTACTTGCCCAACTCAAGAAAATGGCTGCCAACGGAACGGTACCTCAAAGTCTGGCCGTGCGAGTTGAGGAGATTGTTGGCAAAATCAGTATCACAGCAAAGTTGCGGGGCCTTGGCGCCCTGGTTGACAAATTGCGGGCAGAGCAATCCGAGAGGTGGAGACTAGTGGTATTCACGACTCGGCGCGAGACACAAACGACCATCGAATCCTTTCTGCAGACACGAGGAATTACTTGCGGCCTAATAAACGGAGATTCGGGTGAACGAAACCAGCGTACGATTGCAAAATTCAAGAAAACCGTCCCCGAAATACATGTAATCGTTTCAACCGAGGCAGGATCCGAGGGCGTCAACCTCCAGGCAGCGAATGTTCTGGTTAATTTCGACCTGCCATGGAACCCAATGATCGTCGAACAGCGCATAGGGCGCATTCAGCGACTCGCCTCAGAGCACGCAAGCGTCTGCATCTGCAACATCATTCTGCGGGGAACCTTTGAGGAATACATCGTCGGACGATTGATGGAGAAACTTCAGCTCGCGTCTCACGCTATCGGGGACATAGAGGCCTTGCTCGAGGCCGCGGGTATGAACGAGCAGAATGAGGATGGTATACCGTTCGAAGAGTTAATCCGCCAGCTAGTCATCGCTTCGCTCGCCGGCAAGGATGTCGACGCGGCAACGAAGCTTGCGGAAAAGAGCATTGCCGAAGCCAGGATTGAACTCCAGAGTCAGGAAAAGAACATCGATGCGATGTTCGGAAGGATGGAAGACGCTGTTGGCGACGAGATTCCATACCCCAACTTGCCCGCCGTAGTGAGGTCGATAGGCGCCCAAGAATTCGTCTTGTTGGCGCTGAGCAGTCTCGGAACTCGCCTAATTCCAGAATCTGATGGCGTGTATGTTAGCGAGCATGACGGCAAAATGGATCGGATCTGTTTTGACGAAATACACTCCTCAAATGCAGTTCTCTACCATCCTGGCACACCAGCTTTCAGCCGGTTGGTCACGAGAATGGTCGATGCAGGTTTGCATCGTGCGCTAGACCTCGATGAAAAGCCAGCCGGTAAAGCGCAGCAGATGGCGAAGGAATGGGTCGAGGGTTTTGGGGGCAACTTCCATGCCATCCAGATTAGCGAAGCCCTGCGATCATTTGTTGGAGTCGCCACGGTGCGCGTGCGTGCAACTGTCGGCCATGATAGTTATGAACGACTTGTAGATGTTCCAGTTTCTCCCGATGAACACTGGATTCCAGCGGGCTTGACTGGAGCAAGTCCCATCTCCGACCCATTAAAAAACCCAGAAGCAGTCGGACTGAACAGTGCTTCTATCGTCGAGAAGGCAACACAAGATCCGGGCGTCGCTGAATTCTGTCGTTTCTACCTTGATCGGCGGACCCAGGAACTGGCCTCTGCTGGCACAGACGCGCGAAAAAGGAAGAAGGTCGAAGACGACTTCACACCTCGGTTGGACACAACTCTCGTTGGTATGGATGGCACAGTACGACGGCAACTACGGCTGAAGACTCTTTTCGACCTTGGATCCGAGCACGAGTACGAAACCACCATCGCCGTCATTCCAGCCGAAAGCAAGCGCAAGTGCCCAGAACTGTATCGCTGCTCTGTGTCTCAGAAGATCGCTCCTGCTGAATGTTTTGAGAAGTGCGGGATTAGCGGCTTATCCGTATTGAAGCATTTGCTTGTAAGATCCGAAGTTAGCGATCGAGCGGCTTTGCCGGAATTCATTGACCAATGTGCTGCTACCGGCAAGCGCGCTTTACAAGATGAGCTCGAGGAATCATCTGTAACGCATGACAAGGTCCTAAAATCGGTTCTGAAAACGTCGGACTTGTCGGGAAAACGCGCTGAGCCGCAATTTTTTGCAAACTGCGAGTTCACTGGAGTACTCGCCCTCATCGATGAACTGGAAACGAGCCAGGTATCCGGCAAACGATATCGCAAAGATAGGCAACAAAGATCAATCGTCAGTGGCAAGACTGGTTATCGCGACGAGTTTGTCCAATGCGCAGAGACAGGACAGGCGCTGTTAACCGAAGAAAGTGAGAAGTGCGACGTCACGGGAAAGGTCGTTGTCCCAGGTGTGTTGGTGAAATGTGAGGTTTCGAACAAGAAAGTCTTGCCGTCGCTGGTTGAGAGATCTGCCCTAACAGGCAAGCCGGCCCTAAAACAGTTCTTCGTCTCAAGCAGCGTTTCGGCAGTTCGGGCATTGCAGGACGAGTGCGTTGCCTCGGCGGCCGGAAAATACTGTCTCCCAGCCGAGGCAAAACTGTGTATGTGGAGTGGAAAGAAGATTCACCCCGACGACCTCCGGACGTGTGAGCTCACGCGCATGAATGCACATGTCGAATTCATGACCACCAATGGCGCATGCCGGTTGGAGCCTCTCTTGAGTCTGTTGAACGGTTTGCGAAGGAAGGCGGACAAACAGGAGCTATGGACCAGAATCGCTGAAGATCTGTCGAGAATCGCAAACGCTAAGTCGCAGGTTGAGGCCGCTATCTTATCGCCTAGCGAACAATACTTGGCTGTCTGCGTGGAGACCAAGAGTTGGTTAGGCCTAAAAATGCGGCAAGCAGGCCTGCTGTATTCAATCCCGGAACAGGAAGCCGTCGGCAGAATTGTGAGTGGAAAACGCGGGACCCAGGGCTGGGCATTGGAAAAAGCTCTATAAAAGGTTCCGCATGACCGTTCTCGAAAAACGTTTAGTATTCCGACGACGGCCAACCACTGTGCTGTCGACAAACGCGCAGCGAAGGAAGTCCTGGTTGGACCACCGGCGTCATTCTTGTGACAAAATGGTCGTGCTATTGTGATTCTTATGCGAGATCCTGATGTTCGTCGTGTCCTCAAGCAGGAACTGATAGCGCGACATGGCGGAGAAGTGGGCACAATTGTTGTCGAGGAACTGGGACTCTGTCGTGGTTCAGTTCGAGCCGATATTGCGGTCATCAACGGGTTGATGAAGGGCTTTGAGATCAAGAGCGATCGTGACACTCTTCAGAGACTCCTTAAGCAAGCGAGCGTCTATAGCCGCGTGTTCGACACAGCTACACTCGTGACCGCAGAACGACACGTTCATGAAGCAGAGTTGGCGCTCCCGCTTTGGTGGGGTATCGAGGTGATCGGGAATGACGGAACCCTAAGTGAGATTAGGCAAACCAGACCGAATCCTCGTGTGGACGCCGGCAGTGTGGCCATTCTGTTATGGCGGGATGAGGCAAGTTCCATCTTGTCCCATGCCGGTGCAACCGTTCACCGACATGAAACCCGGCAAAGCCTGTGCAGCAGGATGGCGGCGTTTTTGCCGCTCGACGAGCTTCGTGGTGCTGTTCGAGAAGCGCTCAAGAACCGTAATGATGGGAGATTTCATTCACAACGGTTGCAAGATGGTGTGATGTTCCGACCTTCCTCCACGTTGTCAAATTTCCCGTCCCGACTCGCTCAGCGGCGCAGTCGGCAACATACCTATCGCCCCAACTGAACTCTGGCCCGGCGTACTCCGGTTTGTGTATTAACTCACGACACACCTCATGGAATTGTTCGTATCCGTGGTCGCGCAGATTGCGTGCTTTTAAAACAAGCCATGCGCCGTCACATGTATACCGAACGCTTGCCGAAGGTCTCATGATTCGCGGATCAACTTCAGCGGGTTCGGGATGCGAAATTGCGTAATCACCGAACGTGGGGATGCGTCCAGTCGCATGTATCAGCGCGGTCGTGTCGATCCAGAGTTGCCATTCTTTCCGATCGATGTACGTACTATCTGATGGAGGAATCCCAATCAGGTTCTGTGGGAAAGACGTTGCAGCCGTGATCAGGCTTCGCCAATCGTTTAGCCTTGCTATCGACTGAATGAGCTCAAACACGCCCACTGCTTCGATGCTCCGCTGCGTTAGAGATCGCAGATCGAGGAGGAGATCGACGTCTCCTACACTCACGTTGATTGCACGCATAACCTCCTCAATCCGAGATCGCGAGTCCGGGAAATCCGCAAAGTCTTCGCGCTGAATACGAAGGCAAGCACCACGTCTGTCTTGGGCGATAATCGCCCTGCACGCACTGAGGTACTCATCTCCGCGGATCAGGCCAACGACCGGAACTGCCTTCACGCTGCGGGACCGCAACGCGCTGAAGACGAAATCAAGAGGGTGTTGGCTGTCAGCCATCCTCTCCGTTTCCGAGATCCAGATCAGATCCACGAAAATGTCACGGTCTGTGCCCCATGCGCGCTCGATCTTCTGTCCCACCTTCTTTAAGTGTGTGTCAATGCTCCGTGCAGGGCGATCGGCCTCAAAGTCCCATGGAATCGGCGGTAACTCCAGCACTGGTGTAAGGACACCCCAAACCGATTCTGACAACGTTTGAAGCGCGCCGTATTCACCGTCACGGCCCTTCAGAACCGGTACGTACCGAGTGCTACTATTCATCGCTAACTCCTTCGAAATCCACGTTTCTCTTTAGGTCATTGCAGTGTGTGCGGGGTAAATGACCATCATGCTGGAGACGACCGACAACGATGCCCGGAGCAATCCCAAGTTCATAGGCAAAACGATTCGCCGCAGCGCAGGAAAACGCCCCCAGCCTACAAAACACGCGATACCGACTTGGGGATATCAACCAATCTCGGGCAAACTGGTCCGCTTCCTTCTCCCGTACATTCCGCTCAATGTCTTTGTTCTCGTCAGAGAGTTCATCCTCAAGAAACAGCTCGCGACGGCCATGGAGAAGAATGTGTCCGGCTTCGTGAAAGAAAGTAAACCAAAGATGATCGTCTTTCTTATAACGAAGACTAAGTTGTATCAGCGGCCGTGTCGGAGAAACCCACCTTGTAAGCCCCCAAAGACAAGTGCCAGGAAGTTCGGGCACGAACACTACGCAAGCGCCTGCCGATGCACATTCGCTGGTAATAACGTTGGCGAAGTTACGGTCGAGGCTTCTCGTATATGATCGCAGCGTTGCGAGTACGGTCTTAAAGCCGTCGGCACTGTACTCGGCGGTTGCAATGCGTGCCGCCTCGAGTTCTCCTCGCCGAATCCATGCTGCGACCGCAGCTGGGTGGCTTTCAAACGATGGAGATCGTCGAAAGGCGGGTGCAGCAGTGTTCCACAATCCTTTCCAGCTGTCAGCGGACGCCACTCCAAAGAATCGTAGGAGTTCCTCGAGTTGGCTTGTCCGATCACGCCGTTCGGCAATCCACCCGAGTTTCGCCATCGCACGATAAGGAACCTCATCTAGCCAATGTGTTTGTGCACGCAGTTGCACAACTTCCTTAGCACGCGCAAGCGCTTCCCGATAATTGCTCTCGCGCGCAATCCAGAACGACGCCCGTACCCCCAGGACCCGTTCGAACTGAATGGCAGTTTCTGGTGTAATTGCGGCCTTTCCTTTGACGATTTCGTTGATAGTCTTCTTTGGCCTGCCAGTCCTCTCTGCGAACTCGGCCTGTGACATCCCACGCTCTTCGAGTAGTTCCTCAAGCGTTTCGCCAGGGGCGGAGACACTATCCGGTATGTATTGATTCAGGATTTCCTCACTCATGTGTGTTCTCCACGCCGAGTACAACGATGGTCGTGACTTTGGTCCAGTCCAAGCCGCCGTCGGGCTTCAGCGGCATCGGATTGTCACCTACCTCAAACAGCATCCTGTAGGGCCCATCGAGGTCAATAGACAGTTGTCCGGCTCGATTACCTCGCAGTTCGTGACATCTACCTGGGAGGTTGCGCATAGTTTCAAGCGTCGGCGCCGCACGCATATCATCGAGCCTCCGTCGGATCAGTTTGGCGCGATGAGTGCTGTGGCGGCGTACTAGTCGCTTAGAATCGTTCCAGTCATGCGGATCCTCGCCAGAGGAAAACAGTATTTGCATGCTCGACCTGCCACCCATTGAAATTAACCCTTTGGGTTAACGACTGTCAAGTGCAAAATTAACCCTTAGCGTTAATAGGTCCATCAATCTAAATTGCGATGGGTTTTCCCTCATCGTATCGCTCCGCCGGGAAGGCGCAATCAGAGGCAAAATGCGACAATATTTAATTCCGGCCATGAGCAAGAAGTTTCCAGTCAATGCCCCCTGTCCGTGCGGGTCGGGTAAAAAATACAAGAGGTGCCACGGCAGCGCGCAGACCGCAGAGAAGACGCCGCTTCTCCGCACACCGGACACCTTCGGCGAGGACTGCATCGCGTTCACGGACGAAAGCGGGAACTCTGGGAGCCATCTTTTCGACAAAGATCAGCCAGAATTTTGGACCGGCACGCTGGTTACCCCTCCCGATTTCGAGAAGGTCGCCGCACCGGTGGTGGCGGAATGCCTGTCAATCGTTGGGCAGAAGGAATTGCACGGGAACGCGCTCGGGCTCTCGGGCATCGACAAGATCGGGGACAAACTCGGTTACCTGTTTGGGGGAACGAGCGCCCAATTCCTCTTTACGAAGATCGACAAGCTGCATTTCGCCGGCGCAAAGTTCGCCGACACGCTGCTCGACAGCGGCACCAACAACGCCATGAGCCTAGTGCAATACGGGCCGCCGGCGACGCGGCTTCCGCTCGCGCTGCAACTAATCCAGCTTCTGAGGAAGGAAGACCTCGCGCTGTGGTGGAAGGTTTTCGAGGACAATGACGCCGTGGGATTTTCCAAAATGATGGAATCTCCCCTGAAGCGCCTGAAAACGTTGGAAAAGAATAACGTGTACGATCCGCGCACGGTGCAGCTCCTGCGGGACGCGCTGACGTGGGCTATCGCCCACCCGAAGCGCGTGCTCGAAGGCGGGTTCAGTCCGCTCGATACGCCGAATGTTGTCGCGGTCACGCTGGTCGTGAATATGTTGCATAACCTCCACGAGAAGACCGGCGCACGGGTCGTCACGTTCATTCACGATGAGCAGAACCAGTTCATCAAGCACATCAAGTTCATGCACAGCCATTCCAAACGGTTCCAGTTGGACACCTCGGACATCTGCGCCCCATTGCCCTCCGTGCGGGGAGCGCTGACCTTCGGGTGCGACCTGGAATCCGGAACATCGGACAAGCGGGTCGGGCTGCAGCTCATCGATACGGTGCTCTGGCTCGTCCGCCGCTTCCTCAAACTGAAAGGCAAGATTGACGGCGCGGCCCGACGGCTGGCGATCTATGTCGTTGCAACCGGCAACATCACGACGTTCGACCGGCCGACCATGATCGAACAAGCGGAATCCGTCTGCCAGGAACTCTACGCCCGGCCCCTTACGGAGGAACAGATGAGAAAGGGCAGGAAGTTAATGCGCCAGTTCGAGGAAAACCGGGTTGCGCGGATGAATGCGCCGGTTGAGGGCGAATAAACCCTTCCGCTAAAGACGTGGTGTGACGCGAGTGGACGCTACTTTGTAGGATTCTTCGAGCTCCGATTTTAGATATCCGAGGTCGACTGACTGTGAATCAGTCGAAAACTGGACTTTCCCTGGGGTTTTGGGCTGTCCGGTGTGCCAGTTGTGTGCCAGATTCAGCTCGAGTTCTACCTCGCCCTCTACCCCCATAATCAGCCAGTTGGGGCAGACTATGTGTCCCGGGGCTGCAACTTCTGATCCTTAACGCCTTCAGGGATTTACGACCAGGGCTGAACAACTGATTAAGAGTCAAGTAGGGCCCTGTCATCCATGCTCTAGCAACTCACAATGTACCAATAACTTACAGAAGTCTTGCGCGCACAGAGAACCACTTCCAAGTGCTTGAAACGCTGGCGGTGTTTAGCAATATACAGCCACAATTACAGCCACACCTCCGGTACCGACTCAGCGCCGCGCAATGCTAGCCGCCCGGTGTCGGGTAAGGCCAGTAGACGCCAGCAAGCCCCGGATGCAGGAAGTCGGTGCAAAATCCGGTGCAGTTCCTCGGCACCCACGCGATCAGGAGCGAGATACCGTCACTCCGTTGTGCGCAAGACTGGTAATACTTTGGGAATTTGGCTTGCATTGTTATTGCTTTTACATTATGACATACGCGAGGCGCTGTCGGTGTTGCACAACCACAGCCTTTGTGACGATTGGAGGTTCCGATTCGGGAGGCCAGTTCCTAATTGGCCTACCACTCCAGTTCTGCGGGAACATCGCAGAAGTGGTTATTTCGTGTCTACCGATCTGTTTCTCAGGCCGGCGTCTCCTGTGTTCCAGGCCGTGGTGGACACTCCACGCCGTTGCGCCAGCGCTTCACCCTGCGGCTAGCGAGGCTCTGGATCGAATCGCAGCTTTGTGTGCGGTCGAAGGCGAGACTCGCGGGCGCTCGCCCGACGAGCGGCAACAGGTTTGCCACACACGGGCGCGGCACTTGCTCTAGTCCTTACACAACTGGTTTGAAGTCTTACTGGCCAAGCTGTCCCCCAAGTCGGGCGCGACGGCGGCCATCCGCCACGCGCTCCCTCGTGGCCGGCACTCACACATTACTGCGACGACGATCGCTGGGAGATCGATAACAGCACGCCGAGCAACCGCTACGTGCCATCGCGCTGGGCCGTAAGATTCCGCAGCGTACTTCCGTGCGCAAGCAAGCGGGAGGCAATCGTGACAAAGACGTTATCAAAGTTCCAAAAGAAGCAAATCTTCTCCGTAAGGGCCGTGGCCGATAGAAGGCGGGAGTAACATACGGAATGTGTCTTGACTCAGCGTGAAATGGAGAACGGACGCTCTCGATTAGTGTACGTTCCGTCCATTCAGGGGCGGGGATTTTCAAGGCATCTTCGTGATTGCACCTAGATGACGGGCTTAAACCGCTTAAACCGAAACTTATGCCCCAGCGCGTCGAGATTTTCCTCTCCTCTGTAGCTATCCCCGCGAACAGACCAACCGAGCGGGGCGAACCCAAGCGGAAATCGGCTCTTAGGCCGGCGGTCAAAAAAAGGTTCCTCCGCAGCAACCGCAAGTGGATGATTCGATTGGTCGGGAAATTCGGGTTAGGGGTGCAGGTGTACCTGGTTTCAACAATCCAGACTACTACTCTCCGTTGTCCTCACTACTGATGGTCGGATGGCGTGCGCCCACGCCTAATGTTTCGCCATCTCTGTACCGATAAAGAATACGTGTGCAGGTCAGACGCCGTCTTGTCCTGCAAGTGCGTCTGGCGCGTCTAGTCGGAGAAAACCGAAATTGGAAGCTCAGCATCAGCCCGCGACCGGCCCCGCACGAAAGACTTTCGACGCCCGTCGCCACCCCCGGTTCAAAATTGAAGTCGATATCGATATCCACTCCCGGACGTGCGGTACGCTGAAGGGCCATACCGTGGACATCAGTGAATCGGGAATCTCAGCCATGCTGAGAATGGAAGTTCCCCTAGGCGAGGTCGTAGAGTTGGACTTTACGCTTCCGTTAGACCCCGTGACGATTTATGCGGTGGTTCGCCAAAGGAACGCTTTTAGCTACGGCTTCCAGTTCCTTGAGTCAAACGTCATGAGCGAAGTCATTCGATTCACGTGCCGCCAGCTTGCCATTGAGCAATCCCTGATGTAGTGACATGAATACTCGGTGACGAGGAAGTCATGTTGTGCGTCGAGGTCAATGGTCCCGCAGCCGTATTAGGAAATGGAGGTTGTAAAATTGCACCAACAACGCTCAGGTTAGTGCAAACGTGATTACAGCATCCAAAGAGAGCGTCAACTACCTTGGGTAAGGCCTCGAACGAGTACGTCTGTCCCGGAGCTTTTGAAGCTGATTCGACGTGGACCTGCCCCACACGCGTTTCAACGTCATATTCGCCGAGAGCTTGGTCGAGAAGCAGAAAAGTAATAGCGGCATATATCTTGTGGGCAACATGCGTGTAGCCGGGAATGAAAACTACAATGTTAGCCATTTTGCCATTGGGCCTCACCCTCTACGGCGACGGACGCTGCTTGCACGGAGACACCTCCATACGAAACATTGGGCGACTTTTGGCTTTGGCGAAACTTTATGAACTTCCATCGGGGTAACGAGGGGGCTGCAGTATACAGCACCTCCACTTCAGGGGAATGCGCGTCTCTAATGCCATCAGCGCTGATAGTGAATTCTCGGCGGCCATCCTCATTTAGCAGGTTGCGGAAAAACTCGATTTGAAGCGGACGGAGTATCCCGAAACTCTCTTGTTTCCACAGCACAACCTGATAAGAAAAAGGCATGCGTGGAAAAGATGAGCAGCAGTTGGATGTGTTCAGCTACGTAAAGCCCAGAGCAGCGAGTACTACACGACCGCCCCTTGCGTCTTCTTCGTGTCATGATCGATGGGGCATTAAGGGAACTGCAACCGCGGCTCCACAAGCTGTATGCCAAAACCGGGCGACCGTCGATCGCGTCGGAGAAGTTGTTGCGAGCGCGTGCTGCAAGCGCTGTCCTCGGTGCGCAGCGAATGGCTGTTGACGGAACAGCCCGACTATAACCTGTTGTTCCGTTGGTCGTGGGCTTGAACGCTTGAACCTGGATGACGCCATCTGGGATGTGTTCACCAAGAGCCGCGAGCGCCTGCTCGATGGGGACATTGCCGAAGCCTTCTTCCAAGCTGTGTTCCTGCAGGCACGCGAGCGGGTCTGCCCTCGGCGAACACTTCACTGTGGAAAGAACGCTGCTGGAAGCATGGGCGAATTTGAAAGGTTTTCAGCGAAAGGATGTGAAGAACGCCGTTCGGCCGGACGATCCTGGCAATGCGACGGTAGATTTCCACGGAGAGAAGAGGTCGAACGAGACGCACGCATCGAAGACGGATCCGGATGCGAAGATGGCACGCAAAGGCAAGGGCAAGGAAGCCCAGCTAAGTTACAACAAGAATCTGCTGGTGGAGAACCGCAACGCGATGATCGTGAAACACCGAGGTGTTCGAGGCCAACGGGACAGCCGAACGCGATGCCGCGCCGGTGATGCTGGAACAGACTCCGGGCACGAAACAAGTAACCGTGGAGGCGATAAGGCATATGACACGGCAGATTCGTGGCCTAATGCCGCAACCTAAAGGTCACGCCGCACGTGGCCGAAAATCTAGAGCGGCCCGATGGGCATGCGATTGATGCTCGCACGACACAGCACCCTGGATAGCCATCAGTCAGAAGAAGGAGGAAGCGTACAGAAGACTGCTTCGGATGGCTGAAGACGATCGCGCTGTTGCGGAAGGGTCGGCATCGTGGAATCTTCGAGGTCGTATGAAGCTTCATCCTCGCGGCCGCGACCTACAACTTAGTCCGTATGAACAATTCGGCGATTCAAGCGACATAAGTCGAGGCGCGTATTCGTAGGGCCCGAAAAAGGATATTCTCGCCATCAGCGGATCCACTTACAGTCTCCCCTGACTTACGAAATCGCGGAACCTGGACAATATATAAGCCACGGCGTCCCCCTTTCCGCAGCCTGTCAGGGCCGAAGTCAAACGTCAACGCGGAAGGCGAGATTTCAGCCACCCTCGCGTCAAAACTTTACTTTATGCTCAGCCCTGAACTCTTCGTAGTCAGTCCACGACATATTGGCGTACCATAAGTTCTTTTGTCCCTGTACTTTGGCAGTTATCCTTTCTCTAACCGGCAACAGGACAGGCGACGTTAGTCCCTCTAACTTGATCCAATCATAGTAGATGGCAGTCTGAACTACCTGGGCCAGACAGTCCTCTGGTGGGTGCCGTTCCGTGAATACGGACAATACGTTGAAATCCTTGTCTGTTAGAATCTGCTCAAAGCAGTCAACTGGACCTTTCCAAGCTGGGTGCCCTCCGCCAAAAAGCGGAGTTCCTTGTGAATACTCTTCCCAATAGCAGCGGCCATCCTTCGCGGTGGACCTGAGAGTGAAGAGATAGCGGTCGTCCACAGAGCCTTCGAATACCCAAGGATCGTCATCCTCTGCTATTTCGCCCAGCGTGTCCGCCCAGTCGGACTGCGCCCAGACACCGTGCTTCTGTACAGGAAAGGAGTCCGTTAGCTTACCGAGCTTACCATTCTTGTGTATCCCTCGAAAGCTCTGTTGATCGTCAATAATAGACAACTCATGACACAGGGGCTTCTGGGTCCCTTGCACCAGGCACTGCCTGGTGACAAAATTGACCATTAGTTTGGAAGCAGCCTCGGATTTGGCGCGCAACTTGCCTAGCGAGTTCGGCACATCGCCGGGAATGGCTGACAGTTCCGGTATTACCGGCGACGTATCTTCGGGCGCGTCGCTTTCCTGGTACACTACCGGTGTCATTTGTGCTAAGTTTGGTTCTTCTTCTGGGATGTCATTGAAGATGGCGGAACCAAGAACTGGGTCCAATTTCACCAGCGCTTTCGCAATAGTTCTGACGGGAAGGGCGACGGACGCTATTAAGTCGCCGCTGCTGAATTTCAGTGAGCCAGTAAGTACAATCATTCCCAACAGGTTTCCCTGCTCATCAAGAACAGCGCTGCCGCTGGTTCCGGGGTTAACGTGAATGTCCAGAACCAAGTTCTCGCTCAGTTGGGCTTGTCCAATTACTAAAAGCACGTTGGTGCCGATTATGCGAGCCTCTCTTGTCACGAACTCGTGCTCGTAGTAGCCAGCAACTTCTACTTTCTGGCCAACATAGAATTTGTATGAATACGGGATGCCCGACTTGTAAGGGACTGGCTTCTTCGTATAGACGAATGAAACGTCATTCGCTATGTTATAAGATAAGGTTATGTGCGATTTCTCTACAGGTACATCCGATTTGTTCGTGTCGTGTTCGTTGGCAAGGGATAATACTTTGTCGGTATGTCCGCTGGCAACTGTCAAGTGTGCCCGGCCCGTCAACATTTGGATATGGTAAGCCGTAGCAACGACGGAGCAGCCCTGGTTGATACAAATGCCACTGCCCCGTATATCTCGGCCTTTTATCGCCGGAAACGAAAAGTGAACAGTGGAACGATGAACGCCAACAAGATGGTTTTGCACGTCGGCAGCAGGGCACAAACTAGTCAGCAAAAGTGCCATTGATAATGCTCTGAATAGACTTGTCAAGTTGCCTGCTCCGGTTCACTTTATTAGAGTGCAGGGTAACGGCGTAGTGTGGATAGAACAGGGAGTGCCGATCGAATGTGCCAGTTGACTAACATTGCCGTCTATTAGTGACATCGGCAAACGACGAGATACTCCTCAGTTACCATGGTCACTTTGGGAGGTAATGTCCTGAGTCAACTGCGAGCCCCGATTCCCGAGCAACACCCACCACGGAGTCGCCGAGGGAGGCGCTTTTATAGATTCCAGAATAAAGCGACAGTTAATGGGATGATCCGTCGCCTTAACCGACCAGCAGCCGGGGTATCGGGGGTGAACGGAGGACGTTCCATGGACCTACACACGATTGACATTGATCAGGGCAAGAGAGTCTTTCCTCTGGTTGGCTTAACCTGCGCGGCGAGGTTGTGGTGCGCAAGAAGCTCTCGCGAAAACAAGTGCTGCTTTTCACGGCGAACCTGCCAGTCAAATTAACTGGTATGGAAGCTTGCGGAGCGGCCCATTTTCTTGGTCGAGCGCTGTAAGAGCAAGGTCATGAGGTGCGACTGATGAGAAGCTGTACGTGAAGACCAACAAAAGTGGCTGCATCGACGCAGAGGCCATCGCGGAGGCGGTCGGGCGGCCGATGCGCTTCGTGCCGACCAAGACCGATGACCAACTGGATCTGCAGTCGCCGCATCGCGTGCTAATCATGATGGGGCAACACTCCCGTTTCGAAGCGTTGTTCTACACTTCCGCCTGGAAGATCAGGTTTTCGGACATTTCCTCGGCCATAAGCCCTCCTTTCGTCGCAGAGACGGGCGCGGATTCTACTATTTGCCGTTCGCGGGTTTGGCGCTGGGCTTTTTGCTGCCGGCTCCAGCATCTTCACTTGCGCTAACCCAGCAACCGCTTCGGTGAAGCTTAGTGGGTACCTGCGACCCGACTCTCGCAGTGATGCTCTTTTCAGTTTAGCGAGATCGTGGAGGACTTCTTCCAGTCGATCCTGTCGGCGGTAGTATTCAAGCTTGGCTGCATCATCGCTTCTCTCTTGTTGCCAATACAGACCATTGGCGGAATAAATGGCGTCCATCTCTTCATGCAACGCTGCAATGCGCGATTCCCTCATAGCTTCGCTGTCTGTCACTTAATAATGATCGGCAGCTGTCCCCGCAAGCTTTAGTCCTGTCACGTACCCCCACAATGCCATTTTTCATCCGATTTGTGTCAAGTGAATAATCGTGTTACATTTCAACGACTTGACGCCGCCGGGAACGACACAGAGTCATTGAAAAGACAGCAACGCACACTTGTTGGACCATAGTCGGACCCCCAATGTTAAAAGTCAAAGCCTTCAACAATCTTCTTAATCGGCAGGTCCTGTTTGCAGTCTGAGCCTTATCGCAGTTACTTTCGTTCGTGTATCAATCGATTGGTTGACGAGATCCCCATTGCTCTCATCGTGGTCAAGGAGTCAAATTGCCTTCCATGAGAAGGCCGGTCGGAGTCAAGTGGTTCTTTTGTTTTTTCGTGGGACAAGGTTTTCTCTCTCCCGCCGAGTGGCCCTCTGTCGCCACCCTTCCATCCGCACTCTTTGATAGAGCGATTTTTGTGCGCTCGGTGCCAGTTGGGTGTTCTCCTTTCAGCCGGTGCTGCCACCTGATTTTCGACCTCTGTTTCCATCTTAGGACGGAAGCTGCGCCAGGCGATTGACGCAGTCACCGGAACTCGGCGTTTGGGCTTTTGCTTTTCCTTTCGAAGAGCGTTTTTTGACTTTATGCGGCGGCCGGCATCGTTCTCGGATGGTTGTGGCGCAACGGTTCGTAGATTTCTCCGCTCACCCACAAGCGATGCAGCAGCACGGCTAACTTTCGCGCCGTGGCGATCACGGCTCGTTTCTTCCCATTCTTGCCGCCGCGCTCGGCCAGTTTCAGGCCCCAGCGCCGCAGATCACTGTCCGCTCCAAACGGACCCAGAATGTGATGCGCTCCCTGCACCAGCAGCGTTCGCAGGTACGGATCGCCCTCTTTGCTGATATGCATCTGCGGTTCGCTCTGTCCCGAGTTGCGCCGTCCCGGTTGTAGTCCCAGATAGCAGCCCACGTCGCGGCTTTTGCGAAAACGATGCGCGTCTTCCAGGGTCAGCAGGTAGGTGAGCGCGATCAGCGTGCCCACGCCTTTCACCTGCTTCAGCCGCGCCACCTGCGGATAACTCTCCTGCGCCAGCTTTTCGATCCGTTCGTTGCATTCGCCGATGCGTTCACTCAACGACTCGATTCCTGCCAGCAACGGTTCCAGTGCGCGTTGCAGTTCCAGACTTAGCCCTTCGGCTTTCTCCGGATTCATATTGCGTACATTGCACCCGCGCAGCCGCTCTCCGTAGGACTTAGCCAGTCCGCGGGCCGTGTTGACCAGTGCCGTTCGTGCGCGCACCACTCCGGCTCGCGCCCGGATCACCGTCAGATCCGCTTGCGCCCTCGCGCTGCGATGCTTCACCGGACACAACAACTGCGGATCGATCCTCGCCAATCGTGCCAGGGTCTGCGCATCCATCCGATCGTCTTTCTTCCGACTCTCTCCGATCAAACGCACGTTGCGGGCATGCGCCACGATCACTTCGTGCCCCACCGCGCTCAACACACGACTCACCCAGGGCGAGTGCATGCCCGTCTCCAGCGCAATGCGACTGCGCGGCATTCCCCCAAACACTTCCCTCATCGCCTTCGGAGTCGTGCTCACTCGTTGCTCCAACAGCACGCTGCCCGCTTCGTCCAGCACGCAATACCAACTCGAACGATCGCCCAGATCGAAACCGATCGTCAGCTTCTGCTCGGAAAAATTCCTGTTCTGCTTCACTGCCGCGGTGCTAACCTTCTTCATTGCCGATCTCCTTTATCTCTTGCGCTTCGAGCGCGTCGATAACTTGGGAGCGTACAGCATCCCGTCGGAGACTGGCCTTCTCATCCCATCTGGTTTTCCACCGGACAGATGTGATCTACATTGCACAGACTTTCTTTGTCTCCGAGGTCCATGCTTAAGGTTCTACTCCAAGGTACCCTGTGCAAGAACAAGCTACCGGATGCTGGTACCAACTGTGTCAGCAAGTCGCCGTTGAATCCGACTCCGAAAAAGTCATGAAATTTGTGGCGGAAGAAGTGAGGATTACGTGTCGAAACATTTTGAACGTTGGAAGGAGTTAGCAGCCCTGACCTCTAAGGAGCAAGATCCTGCGAAGTTGACGGAACTCGCGCACGAAATAAGTCTCGTTCTGACTCAGAGAACACCGTACCTCGATCCTGCGCTGCGCGAGTTTTTGGAATAATCATTTCAACGGCTATCGCTGGCCGTACCAGATGCTGGCAAGATTAACAGCGTCACAAACCTGATCTTCAACCTGTTCAAAGGCGATCATTACAAATGGAGTCTTACGCTCACTGCCATCAACGTAGCCAACAAACTGGCCCTGTATAACTTTCTCTCGACCTTCAGCGGTACGCACTATGTGACGCCGCGTATATGGTTGCGGAAGTGATCGCACTGAAAAATCGTCCTTCCGGGCTGGATTAGATGACCGCCTGTTTCTAGTTCTAACGACTGGCGGACGCGGCACGAGCGCTGTGATTACTTGCCAACAATTTCAACATAGCCTGGTCGTCGGCAGGCCGGGAGAAAAAATATCCCTGGGCCATCTCGCAATTAAGCTGCTTGAGCAAATTCACCTGCTCTTCCGTTTCCGTTCCTTCCGCGACCACCTTCAAACCGAGATTATGGGCGAGCATAATAATGATCCGCACGATCTCGCGGCTTTCCGGGTCGCGGTCCATGTTCGAAATGAAGGCCCGGTCGATTTTCAAGGTGTCCACTGGAATCCGCCGCAGGCGGCTGAGTGACGAATACCCGGTCCCAAAATCATCGATGCTCAAGCGCACCCCGAGTGCCTTCAAATGCGCCAGCACACCACCCGATTTTTCCTCATCCCCCATGGCGATCGTTTCTATGATTTCCAGTTGCAAGCAGCCGGGATCAACTCCGGTCTCCTCAAGGGATTTGCGGATCTCGCTGGCCAGGTCAGGCTGAGCAAACTCCCGGGAACTGAGGTTCACGCTCATGGTTAGCGGCGGGCTGGAAGGAAATTCCGACTGCCAGGATCGCAGATGCTGGCAGGCTTCGCGCAGCAGTTGCCGATTCATGGGGATGATAAGCCCCGTCTCCTCCGCCACCGCGATGAACTCCATCGGTGCCAGGATGCCCTCCGGACGTTGCCACCGCGTCAGCGCCTCGAAGCCCGCGATCCTGCCCGTCTGCAACCACACAATGGGTTGGTAGTACACGCGAAATTCTGCCTGATCGAAGGCCTTGCGCAGGTCCGTCTCCAGCTGCAGCCGCTTCACCGCATTCGCGTGCATGGCCGGGTCAGATACTTCACAGCGCGCCTTTCCCGCCCGCTTGGCACGATACATGGCGATGTCCGCGTCCCGCAGCAGGTCCTCCGCCTGGCTGTGAGGGCTGGTGCTGGCGGCGATTCCGATGCTCGCTGAAATTACGATCTCCTGTTGGTCGACTAAAAAGGGAGCCGCCAGCTCCGCTTGCAATCGTTCCGCAACCCGTACCGCTTCAACCGGGTCTCGAACGTCGTCCAGAAGAATGCTGAATTCATCCCCGCCGAGTCTGGCCAGGGTGTCGTCATTGGCAGGCCGCTCCGGCACGCCGCTCGTGCGCGGACGGGAAACCGTGTCGGCTCGCCGCACCGAGTCCAGCAATCTGCGCGCGATTTGAATCAGCAGTTCGTCTCCGGCGGAATGTCCCATGCTGTCATTGACGATTCTGAACTCGTCGATATCGATGAGCAGCACGGCGAACTTGTAGTTAGGGTGCCGTTTCGAGAGGGTCAGCGTGTGTTGCAACCGGTCCAGGAACAGAGCGCGGTTGGGCAGGTTCGTGAGTCCGTCGTGAAACGCATTGTGGGCCAGCATTTCCTCGGCCCGCTTCCGCTCCGTGATGTCACGGTTCACGATGACCAGTTTGTCGGTCTGTCCTTTTGCGTTTCGAATCGGGCTCGCCGTCGATTCCAGAGTGCGCCACGACCCGTCTTTGTGGCGTACCCGGTATTCCATCCTTTCTCCACGGCCGGTGAGGCGGGCTTTTTCTGCGGCTTCCAATACTCGCGGACGGTCGTCAGGATGAATCTGCTCGAACGACGAAGTGATCTTCAAGTCCTCCGCAGAATACCCCAGCACTTTTTGATATGCCGGACTGTTGTACAGCCGCCGGCCATCGCTGCCGACCAGCGCGATCATGTCGGCGGCATTTTCGCTGATCAGTTGAAAAAGCTGATCGCGCTCCGCCAGTTGGCGCCGAATGCGGTGGAGTTGCAGGTGCTGATAAATCGCGTAAACGTCGAACAGCAATACCAGAGCCGCCAGTCCGCGTACCCATTCCCTGAGGTCAAACCAGTACCCAACATCGGTCTCCCGATTAAACCAGGGAAAAGTGAACGAGATGATCCCCAGGGTTAATGCCAGGGTTACCGCAACCGCGAAACCCCACAGCCACCATTCCCGGCCTTCGATCCGGCGCATCTGCGTCGGTATCGCCTCCGGGCTGTTCTGGCTCACCTCTTGGAATGCTTGCGGATTCATGAGTTACAACTATTCTCCCGGCAAACTCCAGGGAATCCTAGTGGGCGAAGGAACGTAGCAAGAGTTACGAAAGTAGCGCCATCGGCAACCCTGGACCGAACTGAGGCTACGGATTCGGGAGATCGCACAGAGCAGGGTGCGATACGGATACCGCAAGATCCGGGTGCTGCTGAACCGCGAGGGCTGGCCGGTGGGGGAGTATCTGGTGTACGGGCTGTACCAAGAAGAGGGACTGGCGCTGAAGAAACCTCCGAACCAAGCATGGAGCCTAGACTTCGTAGCGGATGAGTTACAGGATGGCAGGCGGTTCCGGTGCCTGACGATGGTCGATGTCTATACCCGGGAACGCCTCGCCATCGAAGCCGGCCAGAGCCTGAATGCAACTGATTCGGAGCTTTGACCGAAGAACAGCAACTCATCGAGGCTTGGCGGCAGGAATACAACTTGGTTTCATTTCATACTGCCCCATTTCGCTATGTAGTTGAGAACAGGCTTTTGCACTGTCGGGAATCAAGTACTGCAGGTCGGCGTGTTTTTCGCGCTACACGTCGCTTCAGCGCCTGAGCTGGTTCACCTTCCGGTGCATCCCTGCTAATTACCCATGGTCCATCCGCGAAAGGATGAGCGGCGGAGATGTCGCCGCGATCGATGGCAAGCCGGAGAGTGCTCGGATTCCGAACCAGCACTCGTTGTCCCTGCCATGGATGCCAGCGGTAGGCTATCTCTCGAACAGCAGTTTTATGGGTGTTTCGTACCTCGGTTGTACAATGGGAGTCGTCCTCACCGTTCTCTCGGGGAGAGGACACCCACCGAGTTCGCGAGTCAGTTCGCCGCTAGTCGCGAACGGACTGTAAACTAAACCAGCCGGAGACTAACTCTAGGCTTGGTGCAAAAAAGACTGGGCCATCCACCGGAGCGTAACACTAACATTCCCCTTGGTACAAAAGATCGGTCAGGTCATCGGGCACGAGCGATCACCAACGTCAGATCGTCTTCTTGCTCGCCCAACCTGAATTGCTTCGCAGCGTTCTCCACGTTTCGCAATATGTACGAAGCTTCAAGGTCCCGGTTCTTGCGCAGCGTTTCCAAAAGACGTGCTTCGCCGAATTCTTCTCCATTATGACCAGTTGTCTCTGTGATCCCATCGGTGTAGAGACTCAAGACATCTCCGGTTTCCAACCGAGTTTCGGCCACGGAACACTCCCAATCCGAGAACAGGCCCAGTACTGTGGCGGTCGCACTGAGCCTTTCAACCGCACCTCCCTTGCGGAGCAGTATGGGAGGGTTGTGTCCGCAATTGACATAATGCAGAGTTCGTGTGGCATCGCTATACCGCCCGAAAAACAAAGTAGCATAACGGTCTTTCGCCGTGTGCCTGTAGAAGTGGCGATTCACCGAGGCGAGTAGTTGGGGAATATCTTTGGAGCCAGTGCTGTGCTGGCTGCTGTACTGACTGTAGAGGCTTCCTTGCAAACTTGCCATAAGCAGTGCAGCCGCGATGCCTTTTCCTGCAACATCCGCCAAGACGAACCCGACTTCGCCCGGACCCATATCGAGAAAATCGTAGTAGTCTCCTCCTATCGTGCGTGCCTGCATGCAGTCTCCGGCGTAATCGAGGGTCTCTAGCGGCGGCTTCTCCTGCGGTAGAAGCCCACTCTGTACTGCGCGAGCATGCATCAGAGGTTTGCTGTCCAATTGCTGCAAGTCCACTTTCCAGAGGTCTGCATCCGCTGCCAGACACTCAAGGCCAGCCTGACCCGCCCCAGCAGTACCCTGCGCACCAGACCATACCACCCGGAAAGGTGCCTCCCGGTTACCGCATTCCACCTTGACAATCTCTCCGGGTTCGAGTGGTTCTTCGAGCCCAGCAATCCGCGCTCCTGAGTTGGAGATATCGACGGTGTAGGCCAACTGAAGCTTCAGACCTTGGGTGGTCCGGCATAAACGTATGGGCAGCTCTATCCGTACTCGCTCTTCTTTCCGTTCGCGGTAGCAATCCAGCGCCGTGGTGATCGCTTCCGTCAGGAGAGACTCCTCGCAAGGCTTAATAAGCAAGCGGAATACACATCCCTCGTTGACCGCACTTACTGCGTCGTTGAGATCGAGGCTGCCCGTGAGCAAAAGCCTAATTGTGCTTGGGGAGACTTGGCGCACACGCTTCAGGAATTGCACTCCATCCATGCCGGCCATCTGCATGTCGGAAATAACGACTGCAAAGGGACCGTGATTGCGGAGCGATACTAAGCCCTCTTCACCGCTGCCAGCGGTTGCAATGTCGTATTCGCTCTCCAGCAGTTGCCTATAGCAGTTCAACGCTGCTGGTTCATCGTCCACGAACAATATCTTCTGATTCACGAGACGGGGGCTTTCCTCATATATGGAGGGGTTTCCCGCCTTTATGGAGAGGCCTTCCGCCTTCCGGAATTGACAAGCAACGGATTCAGGAAGCGACTCCTCCAGCTTTCGTGATAGCCAGCCCTGTAGCTCAGACTTGCGTTCCCGCGAAAGAGACACAAAGCGAACACCGAGAAGGCTCGATTTCAGCCAGCAGATTTTCGATTCCACGACGAAGGGTACCCTTTGACTCGGTAACGTGAACTGAACCTGCACGCATTCACCAGTGTTAAGTGGAACGAAGGTACTCAAGGCCATACCGCCTTCGCTGATATTCACGCTATGGCAGCGAACTTCGGGCATGTTTGTTCTTAGAACGATTACTGGAACAGAGGAGGCACATCGAAAGTAGCGCCGTCGTTCTCTTAAAATCAGTCCGTAAGCAGGCTTCAGTGTGCTGCGGATTGACTGCGGAGAAAGAGGCCTCTCAAAGACAAACCCCGACCGCTTCCGGAAGGCTGTGCCCTCCGCAGCACTGCCGCTGATGGCAAATGTCACCGCTGTTCGGTTCGATGAGGAGAGATGCACCTCGTCCAAAATAAGTCCGGCCTGTTCTCCTATCTGGAGATCGATGATAACAGCATCAAATTTTCGGCGGTTCAAGAGATGAACCGCGCTTGCCGATTCCTGACAGACATCGTGCGAAATAGAAAATTCTTGTAAAGCGCGGCTGCACTGCTGAATTGTAACTGGATCAGCGGACACCAAAAGCGCGAGGGCCATTGCCATAATGAAATACACTCCTTATAAAGGTCGTCCTCTGTCACGATGGTTTCCCGCTGGCTTGTGCTCGGGCGTGCGGTTCGGGATTGTCGCCTCGCAGTTTGTCGGCAACTTTGTCCACCGCCAAAGGCTTGCTGAAGTAGTAGCCTTGAATCTCATCGCACTGGTGTGCCCGGAGGAATGACATTTGCGCTTCGTTTTCGACCCCTTCGGCAATCACCTTGAGATTCAAGCTTTTTGCCATGCTGATGATTGCAGTTGTGATCGCCGCATCATCGGGATTCACGGCGACATCCCGGATAAATAAGCGGTCGATTTTGAGCTTGCTGATCCGAAACTGTCTCAGGTAGCTGAAGCTGGAATAGCCAGTCCCAAAGTCGTCAATCGCGAGCGCCAACCCCATGGCCTTTAATTCCTGAATCACTGATAGTGTCACGCCTGCATTAGCCAACAAGAGGCTTTCCGTCAACTCCAATTCGAGGTATTGCGGGCCGAGGCCCGTCTCGTGGAGCACCCTCCTGATGAGTTCGCAGAAGTCCTCTTGACGAAACTGGAGTGCCGATACATTGACTGCTACGGACATTGCGGGAAGCCCTTCGTCTTGCCATTTCCGGGCTTGAGAGCAGGCAGCCCTGAGCACCCATTCGCCGATTGGCACGATCAAACCGCAATTCTCAGCAATTCGTATGAACCTATCGGGTGGCACGAGGCCCAGTTTCGGGTGTTGCCAGCGCAGTAGTGCTTCCAGTCCGATGATCTTTCCGGTCGCAATATTCATCTGCGGTTGATACACGAGAAAGAATTCCTTCTTTTCGAGTGCCAGTCGCAGGCCGCTCTCCAAGGTCAATCGCTCAACAGTCTGAGCGTTCATGTCGTCGGTGAAGAACCGAAAGTTGTGACCTCCATTCTCTTTGGCGCAATACATGGCCGCATCCGCATTCTTGATCAGGGTTTCGCAGTCCGCACCGTGTTCGGGGAAAACACTCATGCCGACGCTGCAACTAATGCTAAGAGAGCGACCTTGAACAACGAATCCGGCACTCATTGCATGCATGAGCCGCTCAGCGGCAACCGCTGCGTCGGCTCCGTCTTTCGCAGCCGTCAACACGATGACAAATTCATCTCCCCCGACCCGAGCCACCGTGTCCTGTTCCCGTGCCCATTTCTTAAGCCGCTCTGCAACTTCTTGCAGGACAAGGTCGCCGACTGAGTGCCCGAGGGAGTCATTTATGTCTTTGAACCTGTCGAGGTCGAGGAGCAGAAGCGCAACTTTGTCCTTTCGCCGACGAGCACTGGCGAGCGCCTTTGATAATCGATCCTGCAGAAGAGTCCGATTGGGCAGTCCCGTAAGAGCATCGTAGTAGGCCAAGTATTGAACCCGGTCGTCGGCGACCTTGCGCTCGGTGATGTCTTCGTAGGTTCCGATGACGCCGGTCACGTTGCCCTCCCGGTCCCACAGGGGCAATTTGCTGGTCCGGAGCCACACCCGTCTTCCGTCGGGCCGGTCCTGTATTTCTTCAAAGCCGAGCTTTGCCGACCCTTGTTCCATGACCAGCTTGTCATCGGCGCGATAAACTTCAGCCGTCTCACTCCAGGCGAGGTCAAAATCGCTTTTGCCGACGATCTCCGCCGGATTGTTCAAACCTGCATCGGTCGCAAGAATCCGATTGCAGCCCAGGTAGATGCAGTTCCGGTCCTTCCAAAAAACGCGTTGAGGAATGGTGTCCAGGATGGTCTGAAGCATCTGGTGTGACCGGTACAGTTCCTCTTCTACCCGCTTGCGCTCGGTAATGTCTTCCTTGACGCCAAGAAAATGCCGGTCCAGACCATGCCGCAGATACCCCGTCCAGAGGGCTGTCAGCAGCAATCCGGTGACCAGGGCCGTCCAACTGGTCCCGTGCGCCACGGTTCTGATCGCGAAGAACAGAATCAGGCTAGTTGCCAGGCCCAGCAGAATTGCGCCGGTCAAAGCGAAAAGATGTCGTTTTGGGCTTCCGACAGGGCTCATTGGATCGATTCAATACCAACACGGAGCAGCCGCAGCTTTGGTTGGAAAAGAGGCCTCCATTTCAAGTTATCGGCATATCTGCCTGAAACCTAAATCGAATCGTCCAGAAGGCTCGCTAAACTACCTGCCAACGGGTGTCCCAACCGGCCCGGCAGCCATACGTGTCCGCCCTAGTAACGTCGTTCGATGGTAAGCAATGGAATGGACGCCCCTGGTCAAAACGGCATCGAGTGTGCCAGAGTGGAAAGTGCAAGACCAACCACTACGAATGAGGGGAGCGTCCGAAATAAAGGTAATTCGGGCACGTCCATACGGGTCGTAGAGGCCGAGGAGGGTACCCCATTAAGCTTAAGGCTGATAAAGGCTCGGAACAGCGGAGTCGGGAGCGGTGCAAAGGCTCAGATGAAGGGAGTGGAATCCGACCCTCTTTCCGGCGACGCCAACGCCATGCTTGGCATGACCTACTCTGCTGCCGGCAGATATACCGGGGCCGTAGAGGCTAGCGAGCGTGCAGTGGAACTCGATCTCGACTCTTTTCTCGCGCGCTGTAGTCTCCAATGGGCTCTGCGCTTCAGCCGCCGGTGATGCGTGTGATCTACATGTCTGTACGTTAGACATAGCCTTAGCTTACTGGTTCTATTTGTTCAGCACCTTTGAGGATGCTGCGGCTGCTTGTAACTCAGCATTAGCGACATCCGTTGGCCATGTCACCGCTCGCCATGATTTTTTGATAATTGGAGCAAATCCGCAGATGCGGAATCCGTTTACGCGGAGATGATGGCTCGGGCGCGGCGTGAGTATGTGGCACCTGCCGAGCTCGCCGTCGCTGCCACTGCGGTCGGGATGCTGGACGAAGCCATTCTCAACAACCGACTCACCCATGGCGAATGCATTCCTGTTGCCAGCGGCTGGCGAGCCGGAGGCTTGCTGTCGCCCAGAGCGTCCGGCCCCTGTTCGGGCGGTATAAGAAGATACTCTCCCGGGGTCGCCCGTTCGAGCCAGCCTTTGCGGCGCAGAGGCTCGATCACATGGGCTGCAGCCTTGGTGGCGCCGAGCAGTTCGACAATCTCCGCTCGCGTCGTTTCCCGCCGCGTCCGTTCGGTGAGCGCCGGCACGATCCGGCTCTCCTGCGGCGATAAAGATCGGGTTGTGGTCGCCATGCTATTTGCAGTGACCAAACCCCCTAAGTAAGGGGGTTTTGATGAATTTAGTAGCAATGCGGCTTATTAATGGTCAACAGCAATATGCAACAAGACCTACCTTACTATGGTGTTTTGTTACATAGTATTGCAGGCAGGCCATGGTAGTTCGCATGGCCACGATACGTGCTGAGTGCCAGATGGACCTTTCAGCGGTCTTTCGTTGTAACTCTGCCGTTGTGGGCGGCCTCAGCGCAGGACGCTGGCCGATGCCCCGGTTCTTTTTATGTGGTGCCAGCTCAAGTCGCCGCGTAGATACTCCCAAACTCCTCGCAATCGCCAGAACATTGTCATTTGGCGGTACGGAAAGTGCTCAAAGAGACAGTAAATTAGTAACCATGCGACCTCTCGCCAGCTACCGTAGCGGCGGTAGTTCATCTCCTCAAGCAGCACGGAACCGACCGATATCAACGTAGCAAATGCATATCCGAACAAGAGGAACTGCAGGAAGAAATGCTGACTCAGACAACCGAAGACAAGCGCAAGCAGGATCGTGGCGTAACCGAACAGTTCAAGCACCGGTGAAATGCACTCGAACAGCCACATATAGGGCAGGATAACCCAACCGATGCGTCCGTATCGTTTCCGGAAAAGCATGTCGCGAGTGGACCACAGCGTATCCAGCAGGCCTTTATGCCAACGTGCCCTTTGCCGAGCCAACGATGTGTAGTCCGATGGCGCTTCCGTCCAACAGGTCGGATCGGGAATAAAGTTGATGTGGTAGTCGATATCGTGCTCATGAAGATAACGGTGGAGGCGAACGATCAGGTCGAAGTCTTCGCCGACCGCATCCGCCCGAAAGCCCTCGATCTTGAGCAGGAGGTCCCGGCGGAAGATGCCAAAAGCGCCTGAAATAATGGGCAGCAAATTGAAGGCTGCCCACGCTTCCCGGCCCACAAGGAACGCGCGCAAGTACTCGATTACCTGCAGCTTTTCGATATGAGTTCGGGGCAGACGGACTTCCATCAGTTCGGCTCCCTGAACTCTTGATCCATTCAATATTCGAACAATCCCTCCGACCGCGACCACACGTTCCGGATCGGAAATGATGCCAGCCATGATGCGGGACAAAGAATCCTTTTCCAAAATCGAATCGGCATCCACGACACAAACGTATGGGCTGCTGGCCGCGTTAATTCCAGCGTTAATAGCATCGGCCTTGCACCCTGCGGATTGCTTATCCAGCACCAGCAGACCGGGATGCGCCAAGCTCCGGTAAATCCCGATTACTGGTGCGGTTGCAATCTCAGCAACATAGAGGATGGAGGCGCGATGGAGACCGAAGTGTTCACGCAGCCTTTCCAGGGTTTGGTCGCGCGAACCGTCGTTGACAACAATTACTTCTAGTTGCGGGTAGTCCAACCGGAGCAACGAAGTCACATTGGCTACGATGCATATCTCCTCATTGCGGGCCGGCACCAGCAGACTGATCGGTGGAGTAAAGGGGGACGATCTAAGACCCTCATGACGAAGACTCGCCAGCCGATGCCGATGGAGCGTGTTCTTGTAGATGGCCACGACGAGCAACGCCAGGTTGATCAGGTTCGATAACAAGTAATACAAGAACAAGCTATCATTCGAGATTTTGAGAAAGTGCAGCATCACTGTTCTCCAGCCGCCGCGGCCGCAACCTTGCCGCGCGCAGCGAAGTGTTCTCGTACGGCCGCGGCTACGTTCTCAACATCAGCGGCTCCGGAAATCCGATCGACAATATTTCCCAACCCATCCAAGGCCGCGTCCAAAGAACCGCAACGTTCCAGTTCCGACAAGAAGGCCTGCAAAGCGTAGTTGTCCTGCATGGCCACGACCTTCTCCAGGATTTCTTCCTTTCCTTGGTGCATGCGGGCCAGAGTCCATGCGGCCCTCTGCCTTACGTGGCGATTCAAGTCACACAACGCGCGCAGCAGCACGTAACTTTTTCCGGGGTGATCGAGGGAACTCAGAGCGATCACCGCGCGAAGACGAACGAACCACTCCGTATCCAAAGCCAACGTCGAAAGCACGGGAAAGGAGATTTCCGGCTGGGCTTTCGCGAGGGCACGGGCCGCCGATGCGCGAACTTCAGGAAGAGGATCCGCTGCCAAGATCAGCAACTCCTCGCCAAGACTGGGACTGGCGAGCTCTCCCAGAACGCGCGCAATCAGTTCCCGCGCCTGCCCGCTCGCATGATTCAGGTAAGGGACAAGAACTTCTGGCGCTTCGCGGCAGCAACTCAACAGAGCATTCTTCAAAGTATGTTCGGGAACATGTAGTTCCTCAGCGACGAAGAAATCCAGGAGGGGTAGCGCGGCTCGGCGTGACGAAATTCGGCCGAGTCCCCGAACGGCCGCCGCACGGGTCTCTTCCGAAGAAGACTCCAGTGCCTCAACCAGTGCTGGTACGGCCTCCGGTGCGCGGGTCCGGCCCAGTGCGAGCAGCACTAAGCGTCTCTTCCAACCCTCCGAGGAACGCGCCTCGCGGATCCGCAGGTCCAACAATCCGCTATTACGCAGGCAGGCAAGAAATGTTGGTAGCTGATCTTTATCGGAAACTTCGATGCTGTCCAGCAGTATGTCTTCCACAATCTGGCAATCGAGAACGTTCAACCGCCAAGCCGACCCCGGAATCTTTCCCGACAGAATGTCCGGCCATTGTTCGCGAAGAACCACAGTGCGCCGGTTTAACCGGTTGAAATAGCGTCCCCGGTACCAGCGGCGAAACACGATAAAGCCCACCAGGAGCAAAATTCCCAGCAGCGAAAACAGGATTGCCCTGGCCACCAGCCAGGCAAGGCCCAGATCCCGAAGCCAGTTAGAATCGGATCCCATAGCTAAATCCAAGGCTGGTCTGTTTCTGGCCGTATTCGCGGTCTTGCTGAGCCACAAAACCGGTCACGTCCTGACTTTCGGCAAAGCGATAGCGCAGGCCGCCACCACAAGTGCGGGCCGACAAGCGTCCTATTTGGTCCACCTGGGCGAAATTCTCAGCGCCCACTGCAAACAGCACATTGCCTGAGAGTCTTCGAAACAGTGGGAATCCGAGCTTTGTCGAACCAGAAGGAACCCAATCCGATCCGGCCCCGTTAAACCGGGTACGGGCCCCCGTGACGGATAGCGTCCACGTCCACTCTTTGGGTAGGTAAAGGATTTGAGTCGTATTTAGTGTGAGGACCTGGGCCCCCTGATACCAAAGAGAGTGTTCCTGATAAGAACTTTCCAAACCGTGGAACCATGGATGGGAGAATCGGAAGCCGTGCCCATACTCGAGCAGCACCTCGCTTTCGGGTACGACATCCTGTCGATTCGCCCCTGCGCCCAAAACGCGCACCCAATTGTTTTGGTGAAAGCGATATGCAGCGTCAGCCCAGATCTTCACTGCGTTCTCGCCAAAAAGGTGGTACGGACTGATGCCGACCGCAGTGGTCCACGTCTTATTCCAGTGCGCCGTCAGAGTCACAACTTCGACTTGCGCATTTTCGGTGTAGTTGAAGAAATCTGCCTCCTCACCGATTCGAAGCTCGTACCTGGAGACGCCTGTGAGATCTGCCAAGCCGTTTATCGCAGCGCGGTTTACGGGGTCATAGGTCAGGACAGCTTGAAACTGGGCTCTGGCCTCGGAGATACGCTGCAGCAGAGAAAGCACTCTGGCACGTCGAACGAGAATTTCCGGGTCCTTCGGAGTGGCACTTCGAGCATCTTCTAGAATTTCCAGCGCTTCGGAATATTTCTGCTGCCAGAGAAGAACATCTGCGAGGCCGATGAGCACGTCCACATCGTTTGGAAACTTGTCGAGCACGATATGGTACTCGGTTTCAGCTTCTTGCCAATGACCAGTCCATGCCAGCATCCGTCCTCGCCAGGTGTGGGCCTCCATATCACCCGGCACCTCTGCTAGACGGTGATCCACGACGGCCAGCGCCGCGGGAATCTGGCGCTGGTCCACTTCAGTACGCACCTGCTCCTGCCAGTCGTCCTCCGCGAACGTGCACGTGGAAAACAGCAGTAGCCAGGCCACCCCCATGAAGGTAATGGCGGGCTTCCAGTAGTCGAAAAACAATCTGCCAAGCAGACTCAAGACGTTCCTCTCGGCCAGCCTCCGCATCAACAATGTGTTGAACCACGCGCTAGGAACTTGGCGGCCGAATCCAAGGAGCGATCTGCCAGCGATACTCGCCCCGGGATTAAGCAGCACTTTAGATATCGGAAGAAATGGCCTACTCGAACAGGTGACTGACGTAACCAACTGGCTGCGTAATCTTCTGAAGTTGGTCGAAGTCGGGACGGTTGGAAGACACTATCGAGGCGATGAAGCCGGAAGCCCCGAATCTCGTAGGTAGTTGATATGCACGAGCACTCGCGATTTTCCCACGAGATCCGGGAGAATCAATGCATGATCGGTCCACCGAATCCCCGGCATCCCAGAGGCATTTTGGATGCGGCGGAGAGAAACCAGAGTGAGTCCGGCGATGGGAAGCTCCGAATCGATTTCAATCTGTTCTCCATCGGTAACCGGCTGCGGAAACCACCGCAATTGGCTGCGTGCCTTCCAGAAACGGGCGTAGTCGATCATGTTCTCGACCAAAATATCCTTAGGAAGTCGGGAAAGAATGCCGCGCTCTGCCTCCAGCTTTTCTTTCGAGTTGTTGCTATGAATCAGCAGAACGGACGGTGCTCCGTTCTCCGCATTGGCTTCGATCGTGTCCAACATTGCGGGAATGCGGTCGAGGAGCGGGGGGAGTTGCTCGTCCTCAAAAGTGACGGGAAATTCGAATATCGTTGAGGGCTCGGTCATCCCCAAATCAAAGTCCAATTCATAGGGAAAATTGGTGAGAACATCTCCGGCGGTAAACGACGAATCGAACTCGTAGCCGCAGCGCACAAGCGCCTCGGGGAGAAAAGGGGGCACCCGCAAATGGCCCGCACGGAAAAAGACCGTGTGATGTCCCTGCAGTTCACCATCCAGCAGACTTTTGCTCACGCAGACTTCTCCGAGTGCGGTTGCATCTTGCGCCGGATTATCCCGTGTGGCGCGAGCGCGATAGTTCGAATATTGCTCCTGTCCGGTCCCCAACGGAACCTTGTTGAACAGTTTCGAATGGATCACGGTGTGGCTCTCGATGTCGCTTCCCGGGGCCAATTCGCGTAATACAACCAGCGACTGCCCGAAGAAAAAAGCCCGACTGGTCGCATCATCCAGGTACTTGGTCTGCACAAAAAACGTGCTGGAAGTACCTGCGCTTTTTTCGAAGTCGGCAAAAGCGAGCATCGGCTGGAACGAATATTCCCAATCGACGTCATGCGACAGCATCAAGACCGACCTCTTGCCCTGTGGAATCGTGCCCAGGCGAATGCCAGTGTCCGAGTACTTTTCGTACCATGCGCGCAATATGAGAAGCCAGACGTCTGTTCCGGGTTCGAAGCCATTTACGTAGATTCGCTGGGCTTCGTAATCGCGATTCTGCTGATTCCGCCGCACCACGTCATTCAGCGCAACGCCGATGAGGTACGCATGGCCCCGCCCAAAGTCGTGCCTGACAACTGCCGCAGAACCATCCTCGAACTTTCCCAAGGCTTGCGCTCCCGCTGTGGTCTTGTAGCCATTCGTCCAGATGACTTCCTTGATCTCAGGAGAACCAAGCGGGACTTCTTTTTCTGCAGCACGGTTCAGATAGTGGAACACGGGATCTGTTGCATCGGGATTCTTCGTATTGAAGATGATCTTGTGTCGCGTGCGGAGAGCAATGACATCGTCGAAACCAAACAGGGGTTTGAAACCGCCCCAGAAGACATCCTGTGCGAAAACAACGCCGCCGTGCGACACGAAATCGGTAATTGCTTTGGCCTGAGCCGCATCGAAGGTGGTTCCATCGACCTCTGGATACAACAGAAGCAACTTGTGACGCAAGGCGGTGTGAAGATCGCGAGTCACAAAAAACGGAATCCCCATTGTTTGCAGACATCGTACCGGCGCCTCCGCGCTTTGGTCGGACTTTGTCAGAAGAACTGCAAGCTGAGACGGCGAGCTTTCACGGAACAGCTGGGCCGGGTCCCTCTGGGCGGCCTGCGGTCGGTCGGCGATGTGAAACGAGGCGGGGTGCAGAAGGCCTCGTGCGGTACCCGTCTGAGGGATTTGCCGATAGATTGCGTAAGCAACCAGACACGTCATCGCGATAAGGATAAGGATAAAGAGGCGCGGTGTTCTCACGAGTTCCTCCACTTGAAAACTGAATCTGCCATGGCAAGACTATGTGGTTGTGACGCAGTTTGTGTTCGGCAGGACAGCTCACGTTAGGCATATCCCATTGATTACTCGCGTTTCTTACGATGCAAAAGCCACTCGGCACAAACACCACCCGGATACCGCGGGGCAACGCCGCCGTTACGCACTGAGACAGCCGCCTCACTCCTGGGTTGTCTGTCGGGCGGAAACTCATGTTGCGGGCGCTGGAACTGGCAAGGCAGGGCGGCAAGGTACGGGGGAACGGGCCAAGAACCAGACAATATTCATGGCCGGTTGGTGCCCCGTCGTTTGGACGAACTCCGCGCACAACTGAGCTACTCCAGGCACGGTGTCGAAGATCGTCAAAGGGGATGGTAGTCAGCATTTCACAACAGTCTCTTCCTCCAGATATTCCTCCAGCCGATCAGCAAGCCAGGATGCCAATTGTTCCTTTACCAAGGCGGGAACCTGAACGAATTCCATCCCCGCCGATCCCGCATTATCACACCAGCAAACCTCCCCGCTTATTTTGGCGGTGACCGGGGTACCCGGTAGCGTCAGCCGCAGAGCAACTCGATTTCCAACCTCCAGCCCAGGCGCGCTACTTCGGTATCGACAGGTTGCGGGATTAGTAGTGCAGGTCAAACCAGTTTCCATGATGACAAAGTCCCGCGAATGCACTTCCCCCAATCTTTCTATCGGCTAGTTCTCGTGCCAACTTTAAGAAAGCAGCCGCCCCTCGCCGCAACGCAGCCGATCTCGAGCCTCCTCCTCAGCGGCGAAGCAGGAACCCGCGTGTGCTCCTCGACCGATCAGCGTGATGACGACTTCGCCAAGCCAGTCGTAAGTTCATTCCTTCCATAAGCGTTGTTCCAGCCTTTTCCCAAGTACGTCCATGCGGAGTCTCAAGCCCGTACGGGTGGTGCCGATAGATAATGTCCATGTTAGGGATTATGTAGGGATGTGTGCGGCGCAACAGCATTGCCCTGGCGATCCGAGAACGTTTACCGGACATTTCGGTGGAAGGGTGTGGGTGAAATCTGAGGATAGCTGGGGTTGCGTTTTCAAGTTCACTTTGCCTGCCGGTCGTCACGATGAGAAGGGGGAGCCCGGGCGATGAAACAGTTGCCACAGGTCCTTCTCGTGGATGACAACCCGGCCAACGTCGGTCTTGCGCGGGACACGGTTCGTCCCGACCTGGTGATCCTCGATCTGAATTTACCCAAGAAAGACGGCCGAGCGGTGTTGGTGGAGGCCAAAGCCGACACGGATTTGCGGACCATTCCGGTGGTGGTGTTCAGTACCTCGCAATCGATGTTGGATATAGCGCGCAGTTACGAACTGGGCGCCAACTGCTATGTCAGCAAGCCTGGAAATCTGGATGATTATTTTTGGGCGGTGCAATCGATTGAAGAATTCTGGTTTGGCTTCGCGAGCCTGCCACGAAAGGAAAAATAAAAATAATGGAACACGAACCTGCGCACGTTTTACTGATTGAGGACAACCCCGGAGACGTTGACCTGGTACGTCTGCGTCTGGTGGAAAGTGAGTCCGACGTCCGTGTGAACTGCGTTCCGCGGCTCTCCGACGCGCTCGCCTGCCTGGACGTGGAAACGCCCTCGCTGGTACTGCTTGACCTGAACCTTCCCGACAGCCACGGGGCAGAAACCTTTCGCCGGATCATGCAGAAGGCTCCGAACGTGCCGGTGGTGATCCTTTCGGGCCAGGACGATGAGGCG
>Ga0187890_10000124_pt1 | contig 52423 bp, 33 predicted proteins | sample June2016WEW_21_1_FD_133005 | JGI IMG/M metagenome (GOLD analysis project Ga0187890, IMG submission 133005) | Peatland microbial communities from SPRUCE experiment site at the Marcell Experimental Forest, Minnesota, USA - June2016WEW_21_10 | ecosystem: Environmental > Terrestrial > Soil >... | reverse complement strand
GGGTACAATTTGAATTACCTTCTGCCCGAGAACGGCTTTCACGTTGCCCGCGCTCTCGTCGGCTCCGAAGGCACCTGCGTCACCATTCTCGAAGCCACCTGCCGCCTGGTCGAGAGTCCTCCCCAACGTGTGCTGCTGGTCGTCGCCTATCCCGACATTTATCAGTGCGCCGACCACGTCCCTGAAATCATGCGGCACAAGCCCATCGGCCTCGAAGGCTTTGATGATCTTCTGGTCGGCTACACCCGAACGAAGGGCATTAACTGCGAAGGTCTCGCGCTCCTGCCGGAAGGTGGAGGCTGGCTGATGGTTGAGTTTGGCGCCGATACCGCGCTGGAAGCCGAATCCCAGGCTCGCCGCCTGATGCAGTCCCTTAGCCGCAGTGCCAGCCCTCCCAACATGCGGCTCTATACCGACAAGCAGCAAACAAAACGCGTGTGGGAAGTCCGCGAATCCAGTCTCGGTGTCACCTCGCATGTCCCCGGCGAACCACTGAACTGGGAAGGTTGGGAAGATTCCGCCGTAGCGCCCGATAAACTCGGCGGCTATCTCCGCGACCTGCGCAAGATGATGGCTGCCTACGCCTATAAAGGCTCGCTCTACGGCCACTTCGGCCACGGATGTGTCCACACCCGCATCAATTTCGATCTGCAATCGAAAGATGGCATCGCCAAGTTCCGCAGGTTCATGGAAGAGGCTGCCGATCTCGTGGTCAGCTATGGCGGCTCCATCTCTGGCGAACACGGTGACGGACAATCCCGCGCCGAACTGCTTCCGAAAATGTTTGGCCCCGAGTTGGTTCAGGCTTTCCGCGAATTCAAGTCGGCGTGGGATCCCGAATGGAAGATGAATCCCGGCAAGCTGATTGGTTTACCGGGAAAGCCGCCGTACAAACTCGATGAAAACCTCCGCCTTGGCGCGGACTACTCCCCGTGGGAACCGAAGACCAACTTCCAATTCGCCGACGACCACGGCAGCCTCGCTCAAGCCACTCTGCGCTGCGTGGGCGTTGGCAAGTGCCGCCGCGAAGAAGGCGGCCTGATGTGCCCCAGCTACCGCGCCACGCGCGATGAAGAACATTCCACTCGCGGCCGTGCTCACCTGCTATGGGAGATGACTCAAGGCCAAGGTCGAAAAGACGGAATCGTCCGCGACGGGTGGCGCAGCGAAGAAGTGAAACAGTCGCTCGATCTCTGCCTCGCCTGCAAGGGATGCAAAACCGAGTGTCCGGTCGGCGTCGATGTCGCCACCTACAAATCCGAATTCCTTTCTCACTACTACCAAGGCCGCGTCCGCCCGCGCCACGCCTACGCATTCGGCAACATCGATCTCTGGGCGCGCCTCGCCTCGCACGCCCCCGGCCTCGCCAACCTGACCACGCAACTCCCATTCCTGCGAGATCTCTCAAAGCTCGCCGCCGGAATCCCCAAAGAACGCGCCATCCCGGCTTTCGCTCCAGAAACCTTCAAAGCCTGGTTCCATCGCACGCGGTCAAGAAGGTTCGTATCAGGGTATCGCTTTAGCGATACCACCGGCTCTTCGAAATCGGCCGCCCCTTCAGGGGCTGCCCCGCCGGTCCTCCTCTGGCCCGACACCTTCAACAACTATTTCCAGCCTCAGACCGCCCAAGCCGCCGTCGAAGTCCTCGAAGCGGCCGGCTTCCGCGTCATCGTCCCGCGAGCCAACCTCTGCTGCGGCCGCCCGCTCTACGACTTCGGCATGCTCGACCGCGCCCAGTCGCTCCTGCTTCAGATCCTCGACGAACTTTCCCCCGAAATCGAAGCTGGCATCCCCATCGTCGGCCTCGAACCTAGTTGCGTTGCCGTTTTCCGCGACGAACTCGTCAACCTCTTTCCCCACGACGAACGCGCCCGGGCCCTCTCACGCCAGACGTACCTGTTAAGCGAGTTCCTCGAAACTCACGCCCAACATCTTTCTTTGCCCCAGCTGAATCGCAAAGCGCTCCTGCACGGCCACTGCCACCACAAATCCCTCATGAAGATGACCGCCGAAGAGTCGGTCCTGCGCCGCCTCGGCATCGACTTCCAAAGTCCCGCTCCCGGTTGCTGCGGCATGGCGGGCTCTTTCGGTTTCGAACCCGACAAGTACGACCTCTCCATCGCCATCGGCGAACTCGAACTTCTTCCCGCCGTCCGCCGCGCTCCGCCCGATTGGCTCATCATCGCCGACGGCTTCAGTTGCCGCGAACAGATCGCCCAGTCCACACCACGTCACGCCCTGCACCTCGCCGAAGTCCTGCAAATGGCGTTGAACTACGACGCTCCCGAATCCCGCCTCTACCCAGAATCCTCCCGCATCCGCCGCCACGAAACCGACGTCGTCCAGTCCATGCAGCGTGCAGGCCTGGGCTTGGCCGCCCTGGCAGCGGGTGGAATTCTATTATGGGAATTGTCCAGAAGGCGCTGATTCTACGGCATTTAACCGAGATTTATAGCCGAATGCTAACCTCCGCCCCTCGCCAGATTACCCTTATTCTGGGACAATAGACTTCTCGCCGCTTCTCCACCAAGCCAGACATAACATCGAGGCGGGACGAATTCTCAGTGCGCATTCTCAGTTAGGAAGTTATGGATCCCGAAGTAATGGGTTACGAAGTAATGGATCCTGAAGTCTCAGGCAGTTCAGCCTTGGCTGCTGAAGTCATGGATCGTGAAACCACCATCACCGCCCCAGTCGTCGGCAAGGTGCCGGCCGAAGCCCTGCCCACGCTTGTGGCAACCAAGCCCCCGGACGCTCCCTTATCCGGCTCTGTCCTGGTGCTGATCCAGTTCGACGTTTGCGAAGAGATTCGCCTCGACGAACTCCGTCACATCCTCGGTGCCCGCACCGCCGATGCCAGCTTCAAACACCTTGCTCCCGGATATGTTCGCTACCAGCGTCCTCCGGTCGAGGAAGTCCTCGAGCCCCTCGTGCTTGAAAGCGGCGAGCGCCTTCAGGGCGATATCAAGTACTTCGACTACGGCGTAGTCAGCGTGGTCTTCGAGCTTCCTTTCTCCGGCGATTGGGACAAGCTGGTCCAACTTTCCAGCCGCTGGGTCTGGGACACCAACTTCGAAAGTCTGGCCACTCGCATCGTCAAGCAGAAGCTCGAGCGTGCCGCCCCCGCGCTGGTCAAGCCGTATTCCACCGAGTGGTTGCAGGAAGACTATTTCATCTTCCACCTTCGCGAGATAGAAGGCTCACCCTCCGCCACCGACCTCCTGGCTTCTCAAGGAGGTTTCATCTCTCAAGTCGTGCGCGGCGAAACTCAGCCTCTTTCCGATGGCGAGCGGCAGGAAATTCTTCAATCCCGGATTTCCTATTATCCCCACGACCTCGCCGTAATCGGATGGAACGCCGCCTTCATCTACGACAATCCAGTGGGCGCCGAGACTGCCATACAACTCCTGCAGTACGCCAACTCCCAGTTGCTCGAGTTCCGCCACTACGACGAATTGCTGACCAAGCAACTGGAAGGTGTCTATGACTTCCTCGAGCGCGGAGGCCGCGGCCTGTGGTCGCGCTGGCGCACTGCCCGCGCCGCCTCCAAACTCCACACCGTCCTGCTCGACGTCAGCGAGCTCACCGAACGCGCCGACAACGCCATCAAGTTCCTCAGTGACATGTTCTCCGCCCGCCTCTACAAGCTCGCGGCCTTGAAAGTCGGCGTGCCCGACTACAAGGACCTGGTTCAGCAAAAACTGCAAACCGCCGAAGAGCTCTACCGTTTCATGGTCGACGAATTCAACCAAAGCCGGGCCTTCGTCCTCGAACTCATGGTCGTCATTATCCTGATCATCGAGTTGGTCTATTTCTTCCGCGGCAAACCCATCTAGTAGCGTCGGCGTCTCGCCCGCCAGATCTTAGGTGGTGGGTCAGTCTGATTGTCATCCTCAGGTGAGATGTATCGCTCGACCGTCTGTGCTAGCGTGGGGTATGGACAAGAAAGAGATCAACTCGACGAAGCTGACGCTGAACTTCCTCGTCTGGATTGGCGGGGTGTTCATGCTGTTGCTGTTTGCAGTGCTGGCCCACTTTGTGTGGAGGCTCTTCTAGGAGCCCGCCATAAAAAGTGTGGCCCCATTGCTGGGGCCACGTTTCAAAGAGGCAAGTTGGTAGGTGATTGTCAGGAAAGGCGATGCAAGTTGCCGCTCCGCCAGCCAGAACGGCAGTTTGGGAAACGTTTTGAAGAGAAGAGAGTGAGGGTCATTGTTGGTTGCGGCCTCTTTAGTACATTGGGAACAAGCACTTCCCGAGCCAAAGGCGGCACGTAGCCGATGGCATCTCGTAGTTGCGCAAGTTGTTGACTGTTCGTGGCTTACGAGAGGGAAACAACGAATGGAACTGTCTGACGGCCAGCCATCGCGGCCTCGACGAGTGCATAAGCATGCACATTGACTGCACCGGGATGCCGTGATGGGGAGGATCAATGCGAGCCGCCAGTCCGAAACCGGCGGCTCGAGTGGGTTGAAGCTAGCTGTTTCCGGCCACTGTGCGCAGCTTTCCGGGCAGGAAGTGGTAAGGCGGCCAGGGTCCGCTGATGGCCACCTGGCAGTTCTTCAACTGCTTGGCGGCTGTGTTGTAGCGGTTCTGGTATTTCTCGACCGACTTGGTATCGATGAGATGGGCGATGTCGATGAGCATGCCTTGGGGCGCAACCTTCTTGCAGCTCACTTCCTCTTCCAGCGGGTTAAACAGCTTGTGAACTTGCACCGAAAGAGCACGGGCCTTGGTCTGGCGCTCGCGCTCCCGGGAAGCCTTGACGCGCAGCTTTGAAAGATAGTCGCCGCCGACGGTGTCGGGCAGGATGACGTCGATCATGGCCTCACGCAGCGAGCCGTCTGTGACGGTCAGCTTGATGTGCATCTCGGACTTGCCGCGGAGCTTGGCGACACTCACGCCGAAGGCGCGCCGGTTGACCCGGACGGCCTGGCGAAGCGCGTCATCACTCTCGAAGATGGTTCCGAAACGAAACGGCAATACAGTGGAATTGCGGAAGCAGCCGCTGACCACGCGGGCATGCTCGATGGCCGATTTCTGATCAAGTTCTGCAGAGTTGGGATCGTATTCGCTCACAATCACAGCAAACTCGCCGCTGGGATAGCTGAGCACTGGGGCTCCGTTCACGCCTTGGACGTTTTCAATGACAAATGGGCGTCGGGAACGGGTGCCGTTTGGAAGGGTCTGGTGCTCGGTAAGGCAGTATGCGTACCACGACATATTGAACTCTCCGAACCGGGACGGAGGCGGACCAACCACCTCTTATGTTTTTGCACAGGCCGAACTGCAAGTCTGGAAGTTAGTTAGCGGTACAGGGTTCCGAACTGGGAAACTATCGTGCCCCGTAATTCATATTACTTCCGATTGAAGCGAAAATGCAACTTTTTCGTTGCAGGAGGCATCGCCGAGGCTTTTTTCACGCGGGCGAGGAGGGCTGAAAGGACCTCGTCAGCCCTCAAGATGGGGCCGGGCAAATTGGCCTAATGTTCCAACTGGAACATTTCACTTTGCAGAAAATCTGCGGCGTAAGTTCTTGATTCCTCATGCAGAGCTTCGGGCGAGTCAATGGAATCAGGAGGTTAGGCTGTGGAAGAAATGCCTGCTTTCGATGGCGTCGAATGACTACGAAAGTAGACTTGACGAGCGCGTGGCGTACTTTTTAAAAGGTGCGGGGCTACGGCTGCCGTAGCGCAGGGTTCAGTTTCCTTGAGTCTCCTTTTGCGCGGAGAATCAAAGTCAGGAGTGGCAGCCCCGATCAGAACCCCGCTGCGGTCTTTACTCGTACCTCAGGCTTTCGACGGGGTCGAGGTGCGCGGCGCGGGCGGCGGGGACGGTGCCGAAGATTATGCCGACGAGGGACGAAACGAGGATGGCGATAATGGCCGACAGGCCCGAGATGGGAACGCGATACTCGGTAAGGAAGCGGATCGAGTAGGGGATGGCGAGGCCGACGACGATGCCGACCAGGCCTCCGATGAGGGAGATGAGAATCGCCTCGGCGAGAAACTGGAAGCGTATTTCGCGGTTGGTGGCGCCGACGGCTTTGCGGATGCCGATCTCGCGGATGCGGGAATTCACGGTGGCCAGCATGATGTTCATGATGCCGATGCCGCTTACCAGGAGGACCACCATGGCGATGCCCAGCAGCATCCAGGTGAGGCCGGTGAAGATGCGGTCGGTCATCACCAGAAGCGCGGTTAGATTGGAGACGTTGTAGACCGACTCCGAGCGGTGGCGCGACTGCAGCACGCGTTTGATCTGCGCGGTCGCGGGCGGCACCATGGAGGGGTCTTCCATGGAGAAATACAGGAGCTTGACGGTGGAAGTCTCCATGAAATAGCGGCTCACGGAGTAGGGGATGAGCAGGGTGTTATCGACGATCTCCGACTGGCCGAAAGTTTCCACGCGCTCTTTGAAGGTTCCGATGATGGTGAAGGGCAGCCCGGTGAGCTTGATGACTTTGCCGATAGCGGCTTGCGAGGAACCGTAGATGTCGATAGCCATCTTCTCTGTGATCACGCCGACTTTGTTGTGGGCCTGGGAATCTTCCTGATCGAAGAACCTTCCGGAAGGGATCACGAGATTGCGCACGCGCAGGTACTCGGGATTGACGCCGAGAATCGATACGTCCTTCTCTTTGCCGTTGCCGACAGGGACGCGGTCAGAGAGCGTGGTGACGGGCGAGGAGGCGACGATGCCGGGGACGACTTGTTGAACGGCGTGGAGGTCGTCGATGGTGAGGGGGTCGGGGTTGGAGTTGCTGATATGCGGCGCGCCGCCGAGGTATTCAGCCCAGATTTCGTTGGTGCCGATGGCCTGGATCTGGTTGAGCACGAATTGGCGCCCGGTCATGCCGATGGTGACGACGAGAATGAGAGACGCGGTGCCGATCACCATGCCGAGAGCGGTCAGGATGAAGCGGACTTTGTTGCTGCAAAACGTGTCATAGGAGAAGGCGATAATCTCTCCAAAGGCCATTTGCGGGCGAAGGCGAGAACGGGTTGGGGTGGCGACGGGCATGGTCTGCTATTCACTGATGCTACGGCTTGACGGTGGGGGCGTGCAAACTTCGATAAGGAAGCGATCCAAACGCGGGATTGTTGCGCTGCAGAAAATACGGCGCTTTCGCGCGGATCGCCCAGGTCCTTCGCTGCGCAAAAGACGCTTGCTCAGGATGACAAATCGAAGAAGATAAGCGTCACTCGATTCTGCAAACCATCACGGTTGCGTTCTGATAGGGACAGGGCAGGCCGAGGTCATGGGATCGTTCGAGGATGACCCAGGTCACACCGAAGCGGGAGCGCAGGCTTTCGAAGTCGGCTTTCTGAAAGTTCTCCCAGCCAGTCTGCGCCTGCACCTCCTGCTGCCAGCGCGGGGCGAGACGGGGGACTTGGGTGGCGACGGAGGCGTCCTTGCCAATGTCGGCGAGGACGCTGCGTTCGGCCCAGGCGCGGAAGCTGTAGGCATCCTCGCCGGGGCTTTGCAAATAATTGGGGCCCAGAGCGAAGAGGCTGTCTTGAGGAGTGTTCTGCCGAACCCAAAGGAAGGCTTGCAACCACTGGTTTCGCGGAGTGGCTCCGGGCCAATCGATATGGTTCGAAGCGGGGTACGTGGCACGCTGCGCGAGAAACATTCCGGCGGATATCGGGACGAACAGTGCCACCCAGCGAATCCAGGAGCTGCGAAGAAAGCGCTGCCCCACCAGCCCCCCCGCGAACAAAAACATGAGCAAATACAGCAGGTGCAGATAACGCATGGGCTGGAAGGGCTTCAGGCGATCGAACTGGGGCGGCAGGAGAACGATGAGAGCGACCAAAAGCTGGAACATTCCGTAAAACAAGAGCCGCGAACTAAGGCGGCCCAATGCTGGAAGGTTGCCTTGCCGGGCGAGGCGGCTGAACCACCACAGCAGAAGTAGCGGGGCGAATACACCGATCCATTCATACCAATGCCAGGCCGAGAGGTAGAAGTAGTCCCGGGTGTGCGCGGCTTGTTGCCATGCGGGAGAAGTGGGCTCGAAGATCCAACTCAGAGGCAGGCCGAGGGCGACCGCGGTGAGGGAGGTCTCCGGTTGGCCGGTTGGTTTCCAGAGAAGGAAGATGCAGTAGGAAATCCCGAAGCTGCCCATGATGGGATGGATGGCACAGGCTGCGGCGAGAAGTATCGCCACCAGCCAGAATCTTCTTTCGACTGCCGCCGCGATGGCAGCAAGAATAGCGGCGGTCGCAAGGGCGCGGGGGTGCAGGTTCTGGTCCACCAAATACAGCGCGGTACCGGCAACGGGAAGAGTGAGGAGTGCGGCTACGGTAGAGACTGCGGCCCACCGGGCAGGCCACTCGGGAAAACAATGGCAGGCGATCCGCCAGCATCCCCACAAAATCAGGAAAATAACCAGGATGTGCCAGGCCAGGATGACCACAGGCAGCGGCAAGTGGCTCAAACGGATTGTGCCTGCGACCAGCTTGTCGAAAACGGTCGCCTGTAATTGCAAAGTGAAGAAGTCCGAGTCGTGAGGATAGAGCGCGGGATTCAGATCATGCTTGATGGCGGGGAGGTAGACTCCGTCGTCTTCAGCGCCGGGGTGATAGCCGTGGACCGAGAGGGCGAGTAGGGTGAGGACAAACAAAATAATCAGTATTTTCGCCGCGGAATGGTCTTTCATGCCTATCCCTTATAGAATTGCCCGAGAGGTTCAATGGCACACCCACAGACTGTGGAACAAGAAGACGCGCCGCGGGTGACGCCGGTGTTGGCCTCTGTTCCTGAAGCCGTTCCTCAAGAGCAGGTTCCGCAAGCGCGGGCGAAACTTGCTCTGGTTTTGCCGACACTGCACGAAGCGGGCAACATTCACACCGTTCTGCAGCGCGTTCGCACCAGCCTGGATCCTCTTGGAATTCCTTACGAAGTCATTGTAGTGGACGACGACAGCCGGGACGGAACGGCGGAGATTGTGCACGCCATCAGCGAGTGCGATCCGAGGGTGCGGCTGTTGGTGCGCAGCAATACGCGTGGTCTGGGAGGGGCGGTGGTTTATGGCTGGGAGCGAAGCGAGGCGGAGATTGTAGGCGTTATCGATGCTGACCTGCAGCACCCTCCTGAGCTTCTGCCGCAGTTGTGGAAGGCAATCGAGTCAGGAGCCGATCTCGCGCTGGCCAGCCGCTATGCCGCCCCGGGAGGTCTGCGAGGCTGGAATCTGGCGCGGCGCGGACTATCGTGGTTGGCGATTTGGATGACCAAGCCTTTGCAGAAACCGGAGATTCGCGTCAAGGATCCGATGACGGGATTTTTCCTGGTGCGGCGGGCCTGTATCCGCGACATCACGCTGGAGACGCAAGGATTCAAGATCCTGCTGGAAATCCTGGTGCGGGGCGGAGTGAGGTCGGCGGTAGAGATTCCATTTTCCTTTGGGCTGCGAAAGGCAGGCAGCAGCAAGGCTGGACTCAGGGAAGGGCTGAACTATATTTCGCTACTGGGACGGCTTTGGCGCGATGCTTATGTTCCGTGGCGAACTGCGCAAACTGCCAGGAACCACTTGAATCGTTGAGGTAATTGGGCTCTTCCGCGCTATGCGGGGCGAGCTGTTCTGCGGGCGTAGTAAGTGGGATAGCCGGGCTCAAGTTTGCGGCCCTGGTCGCTGAAGCGGGGCAGGTGGATTAGTCCCGCCCTCTGCAAGGCAAATTGCAAAGTTGTGGCCAGCACGCCGAAACCATACTTCACGCTGCGGCGGAAGTTGATGGATGAGGCCTCTTCGAAGTACTTCGTGGGACAAGATACTTCGCCGATGCGGAAGCCGAAGTGGACGCACTGGGCGAGCATCTGGTTGTCGAAGACGAAGTCATCGGAATTCTCCAGCAGCGGCAGTTCGGTGAGCACCTGGCGGCTGAAGGAGCGGTAGCCGGTGTGGTATTCGGAAAGCTTCACGCGCAGAAAAAGATTTTCAAACGCCGTAAGCAGCCGGTTGGAGATGTATTTGTAAATTGGCATGCCGCCGCGCAGCGCCGTCCCGCCGATGATGCGCGAGCCCAGCACAACGTCATAAACACCATAGGCCACCATACTCGCCATGGCCGTGACCAAGTGCGGAGTGTACTGGTAATCCGGGTGGAGCATGATGACCACGTCGGCGCCGGCAGCCAGAGCTTCGCGATAGCAAGTCTGCTGATTACGGCCGTATCCGTAGTTGCGATCGTGCTGGAAGACGTGCAGGCCGAGGCGGCGCGCGACGTCGACGGTGCGATCGGAGCTGTGGTCATCCACCAGGATGCGGATGTCCACCAGGTCCGGGAGCTCGCCTACCGTGACCTCGAGGGTCTTTTCCGCGTTGTAAGCTGGCATGACGACCGCTATACGCTTGCCGTTGATCATTTGCCGCTAACCATGAGCTGACGGTCTCATAATACCTGAGAGCGGCGGCGTGGGGCACGATTTGGGGGATGGTCCTCTAACCTTGCCGCGTCCGGCTTGCTCCTGCGCACGCGCTGTGAAAAACTAGAGACTCATAACTAGATCTATTTCGCACCCAGCACGTGGGCGCACCTTCTAAAGCGATGCCGACTAAGAAAACACTCTTCGAAAAGATCTGGGATGCCCACCTGGTGGCGCAACCGAGCGGGCGGTCGCCGATTATTTACATCGATCTCCATCTGGTGCACGAAGTAACTTCACCACAGGCTTTCGACGGGTTGCGAGTTGCTGGAAGAAAAGTCCGGCAGCCGGCGCGGACTGTGGCCACCGTGGACCACAATATTCCGACCGAGCCGCGGGGCACTCCAATCACGGATCTTATTGCGGCTAAGCAGATCGCGGTGCTGCAGGCCAACTGCAAGGAATTCGGTGTGCGGCTGTTCGATATGGACTCGCCGGAGCAGGGGATTGTGCATGTGATCGGGCCGGAACTCGGCCTGACGCAACCGGGGATGACAATTGTCTGCGGGGATAGCCACACCAGCACGCATGGCGCGTTTGGAGCACTGGCCTTTGGTATTGGAACGTCGGAAGTAGAGCACGTTCTGGCAACGCAGTGCCTGGCGCAACAGAAGCCAAAGACGATGAAGATCGAGGTGCGCGGGCGGCTGGCGGAAGGGGTGACGGCGAAGGACCTTGCACTGGGAATCATCGGACAGATCGGTACGGACGGCGCGACCGGGCATGTGATCGAATACGCAGGCGAAGCGGTGCGCGGGCTCTCGATGGAAGGCCGCATGACGCTGTGCAATATGAGCATCGAAGCGGGTGCGCGGGCGGGGATGGTTGCACCGGACGAAAAGACGTTCGCCTATGTGAAGGGAAAGCGATTCGCTCCGCGGGATGACGAATGGAGAAAGTCGGTCGAGTACTGGCGCGGCTTGCCGACCGATGAAGGCGCTCGCTTCGATAAAGTGGTGGAGATGGACGCGGCACAGCTCTGTCCGTTCGTGACTTGGGGAACGAATCCGGGGATGGTGGCTCCGGTGACGGGGCGCATTCCGGAAGTTGGGAGCTTGAAGGAATCCGAGCAGCGCTCGACCGAACTGGCTTTGCAATACATGGGGCTGGAGCCGGGAAAGCGCATTGAAGATATCGGCATCGACCGGGTGTTTATTGGGTCGTGCACAAATTCGCGCATCGAAGATCTGCGGGCAGCAGCTCAGGTGGCAAAGGGGTATCACGTGAGTGCGAAAGTGCGAGCCATGGTGGTGCCGGGATCGCAAGCCATCAAGCAAGCAGCGGAACGGGAAGGATTGGACCGGATTTTTCTGGATGCGGGGTTCGAGTGGCGGGAATCTGGATGCTCGATGTGTCTGGGAATGAATCCCGATATTTTGCAGCCGGGCGAGCGCTGCGCTTCCACTAGCAACCGGAATTTTGAAGGGCGGCAGGGGCGTGGTGGGCGCACGCACTTGGTGAGTCCGATGATGGCGGCGGCAGCGGCGATTGCCGGACACTTCACGGATATCCGGAATTGGAAGTTCCAGTGATGAGGTTTTTCCTGCGCGAGGGGTAGAGACCGAGATCCTTCGCTACGCCTGAAGGACGGCTTCGCTCAGGATGACAAGCTTTGGGATGAGAACGACATGAATCCGTTTCGCGTACACAAAGGCCGCGTGGTTCCCCTCGACCGCATCAATGTGGACACCGACCAGATTATTCCCAAGCAGTTTCTGAAACGCATTGAGCGCACCGGCTTCGGACAGTTTTTGTTTTACGACTGGCGGTTCGCCGCCGACGGGAAGAAGAATTCTGGCTTTGTTCTGGACGAGCCGCGCTACGAAGGCGCGAGCATTCTGGTTGCGGGGAAGAATTTTGGCTGCGGCTCGTCTCGGGAGCACGCGGTGTGGGCGCTGGCAGATTTCGGATTCCGCGCCGTGATCTCCTCTTCCTTTGCCGACATCTTCGCCAACAACAGCACGAAGAACGGCTTCCTCACCGTGCGCCTGAGCGAGAGTGAAGTCGCGGAGCTGATGCGGCGAGCGAGCGAGGTCAACAACTATCAGCTCACGATCGACCTGGAGCAATGCGAGGTGCGCGACGATCAAGGCTTTCGAGCGAAGTTTCCGGTCGATGAATTCGTGCGCCACTGTCTGCTGAATGGGTTGGACGATATCGGGCTCACGCTGCAACACGAGGCCGAGATTGCCGCCTATGAAAGTCTGCATCCCGCGCCGGCAGCGCTGCAAACTCTGCAATCTCCGCCTCAACCGTAAACGCACGGTCAAAGCGAGTAAAGATTTGTAAAACCTTCGCCCTGGGCTTGACCTGTTGCGGCGCCGCAGTTGATGCTGGTTTGGTACGGTTCTAGTATTACATCTGCGTTTCGGTTCCTACCTGAGCCTCTCCAGCGGGAGGACCCTGGCGTGAGACGATTTTCTCCCTCTCCTGAGTGGAGTTTCCGCAACCGAGTTGAAATGAATACGTCTAATGAATGGCCGGTTGGCCGTCGATCTCATAAAGAGTTGAAACGGACTGATCCCTTGAACATGACCGCTTCCAGTTGTCCTCAAGAAAAAATATTGTGCACCAGCGACCGTCAGCTTCGGCTGGTGTTGGCGGTCGCGGTGGGTGTGTTTTGTGCATTGCTTTCCGGGTGCAGCAGCGCTGACTCCGGCCAGAAGAAAGCGCAAGCGGCGGCCCCGCGCGCCGTTTCGGTTGCCGTAGCGAAGGTGCAACAGCAGGATGTGCCCGTCTACCTGGTGGGCCTGGGATCGGTGACCGCGTTTTACACGGCGAACATCAAGAGCCGCATCGACGGACAGATCATGCGGGTCAACTTCCAGGAAGGGCAGACCGTGAAGCAAGGCGATTTGCTGATCGTCATCGATCCGCGCCCCTACCAGGTGCAAGTGGAGCAGATGCAGGCGCAATTGTTCAAAGACCAGGCCTCGCTGCGCGATGCTCAGCTGAACCTGCAGCGCTATACCACGTTAATTCCATCCGGAAGCATTGCGCAGCAGCAGGTGGATACGCAGAAGTCCCTGGTGGACCAGCTCGATGGCCAGGTGCGCACGGATCAAGCGCAGATCGATACCGCAAAGCTGCAGATCGTCTATTGCAACATCACGGCGCCGTTTACCGGGCGTGTCGGTTTGCGGCAAGTGGATCCCGGGAATATCGTGCATGCCGCCGACACCAATCCGATGCTGATCCTTACGCAGTTGCAGCCGATCGCGGTGCTCTTCACGCTGCCCGAGGATCAGTTGCCGACTGTGGCGCAGCACATGAAGAGTTCGACGTTAATGGTGGAAGCTTACAGCCGGGACGATCAGACCAGGCTGGCGACGGGCAAGCTGATGACGATCGATAACCAGATCGATCAGACGACGGGAACCGCCAAGCTGAAAGCTGTCTTCGATAACAACGACAACCAGCTTTGGCCCAACCAGTTCGTGAACGCAAAACTGTTACTCGAGACGCGGAAGAACAGCACTGTGGTGCCGACGGCCGCGCTGCTGCGTGGTCCGCAGGGGACATTCGTTTATCTGGTGAAACCGGACAAAACGGTCGAGGCGCGCACCGTGACCGTATCTCTTACTCAAGGCAACATCACGGTCATTGCCAACGGCGTGAACCCGGGAGACGAAGTGGTGACCGACGGCCAGGACAAACTGCAAACCGGCAGCAAGATTGACCCGCGGAGCGGCGGTCCGGCCAGCGATACAAGCGGAGTAAACGACGGCAAGGCTGCCGCCTCAGGAACCCCGGCTTCATGAGTCCTTCACGGTTATTCATTCTCCGGCCGGTGGCGACCACGCTCTTGATGGTGGGCGTGCTGCTGGTGGGGTTTGTTGCGTTTTCACACTTGCCCGTTTCCGCCCTGCCGGAGGTCGATTACCCAACCATTCAGGTAGTGACGTTTTATCCGGGGGCAGATCCCGATGTGATGGCGTCGTCGGTGACATCGCCGCTGGAGCGGCAGTTCGGGCAGGTTCCCGGATTGACCCAGATGACCTCAACGAGTTCGTTTGGCAGTTCGGTGATCACGCTCCAGTTCGCGCTCGACCAGAACATCGACGTCGAAGAGCAGCAGGTGCAAGCCGCCGTAAATGCGGCCGCTACGTTCCTGCCGGCGGATTTGCCGAATCCTCCGATTTACAACAAAGTAAATCCCGCCGATTCGCCGATTCTCACGCTGGCGATGACTTCAGATTCGTTGCCTTTGTCGAAGGTGGAGGACCTTGCCGATACTGCCCTGGCGCAGAAAATCTCGCAATTGCCGGGCGTGGGGCTGGTCTCCATCAGCGGCGGGCAGAAACCCGCGGTGCGAGTGCAGGTAAACCCAACGGCGCTCGCTTCCTACGGCTTGAGCCTAGAAGATATTCGCACGGCACTGGCCCAGGCGAATGTGGACCAGGCAAAGGGTGTTATCGATGGTGCGCGGCAGTCGTACACCATCGGCGCTAACGACCAGCTCTTTTCCAGCGAACAGTATAAGCCGGTGGTCGTCGCCTACCGCAACGGTGCCCCGGTGCGGCTCAGTGATGTGGCAAACGTCATTGATGGCACAGAAAACACGCGCCTCGCGGCGTGGATGAATCAGACTCCAGCCGTCATCGTCAACGTTCAGCGCCAGCCCGGCGCAAACATCATCGACGTGGTCGACCGCATCAAGAAATTGTTGCCCCAATTGCAGGCATCGCTGCCCGCAACCGTGAAGGTGCAGATTCTTACCGACCGGACCACGACCATCCGCGCATCGGTGCACGATGTTTATTTCGAGTTGGCGCTGACCATCGTGCTCGTGATCGTCGTTATTTTCTTCTTTCTGCGAAACTTGCGGGCCACGTTCATTCCCAGCGTCGCGGTCCCGCTGTCGATTGTGGGAACGTTTGGCGTGATGTATCTGCTCGGATACAGCCTCAACAACCTGACGCTAATGGCGTTGACCATTTCCACCGGTTTCGTGGTGGACGACGCGATCGTCATGATCGAAAACATCGACCGCTACCTCGAAGCCGGAGATTCGCCTCTGGATGCGGCGCTCAAAGGCTCGGAGCAGATTGGGTTCACCATCGTCTCGCTCACGGTTTCGCTCATCGCGGTGCTGATTCCGCTCCTGTTCATGGGCGATATTGTGGGCCGGCTGTTCCGCGAGTTCGCGGTAACGCTGGCGGTCACAATTCTGGTTTCGGCGGCGGTTTCCCTGAGCTTGACGCCGATGATGTGCGCCAAGTTGCTCAAGCATCGCAAGGAAGGCGAGAAAGGCCGTTTCTACGAGGTCACGGAAGATTTTTACAATCGGGTCATTGCGTCTTATGGCCGCACCGTGAAATGGGTGCTGAAGCATCAGACGGCAACCCTTTTCGTAACGTTCGGGACACTGGTTCTCACGCTGGTTCTCTACGTGGTTGTGCCCAAAGGATTCTTTCCGGTGCAAGACACGGGCGTGATTCTGGGGATTTCGGAAGCTCCGGATAATATTTCGTTTGACGCGATGTCGCAGCGCCAGCAGGAACTGGCGAAGGTGATCCTCAAAGACAAAGATGTCGAGAGTCTGTCCTCTTTTATCGGAGTGGACGGTACGAACACCACTCCCAACAGCGGCCGCATTCAGATCAACTTAAAGCCGCGCGATGAGCGCGATGCAGACGCCTCGGCGATCATCCGTCGGCTGCAGCCCGCTCTTGCCCATGTAGACGGAATCACCCTCTACATGCAGCCGGTGCAGGACTTGACCGTGGAAGATCGGGTGAGCCGTACCCAGTTTCAATACTCGATTGAAGATGCGGACGCGCAGGAACTGGCGCAGTGGACACCGAAGCTCGTCGAGAAGCTGCGTGCGTCTCCGGTATTGAACGATATTGCTACCGACCAACTCAACGGCGGGCTCAGGACAACTCTCACGATCGACCGCGATACCGCGTCGCGGCTGGGAATCCTTCCCCAGGCTATCGACAATACGCTCTACGACGCCTTCGGACAGCGGCAGGTTTCCATCATCTTTACCCAACTGAACCAGTACCACGTGGTGCTCGAAGTTCTGCCCAGCTTCGCCAGGACGCCCGATGCGATGAATGACGTCTACGTGCGTCCGAGCAGCACGATACCGAATTCCGGCGCCCCTTCAGCCAACGCAGCCACGGCCACTACGAGTGGAACTCCAGTTCCACTTTCCACGTTTGTGCGGATGCAATCGGCGAACGCTCCCCTTGCCGTCAACCATCAGGGACAGTTTCCCGTCGTGACGTTGTCGTTCAACCTTGCTCCCGGAGCTTCGTTGGGTGAGGCAACGAAAGCCATCCAGCAGGCGGAGAAGGATATCCAACTGCCGCCCAGTATCCACGCCTCCTTTCAAGGAACAGCCGCGGCATTTCAAAATTCGCTCTCGAGTGAGCCGTTCCTGATCCTTGCCGCCATCATCACGGTGTACATCGTGCTGGGAGTTCTTTATGAGAGCTACATTCACCCCATCACGATTCTCTCTACGCTGCCCTCGGCCGGGGTGGGGGCGATTCTGGCTTTGCAGATCACGCACAACGATCTGACTGTCGTGGCGCTCATAGGCATCATCCTGCTGATCGGCATCGTAAAGAAGAACGCCATTATGATGATCGATTTTGCGCTCGAAGCCGAGCGGGAAGAACACAAGCCGCCGGAGGAAGCAATTTTCCAGGCGTGTTTGCTGCGCTTCCGTCCCATCATGATGACGACAATGGCGGCGCTACTCGGTGGCTTGCCACTAGCTCTCGGGTCAGGGACCGGCGCGGAGTTGCGGCGGCCACTTGGCATCACGATCGTGGGCGGGTTATTGCTCAGCCAGTTGCTGACGCTTTACACCACGCCGGTGGTCTATCTGTGGTTTGACCGGCTGGCGCACCGGTTTGAGAAGTACAAGATCGGCAATCCGATTCCGCAGGAACTGCCGGCCGATTAGTTGTCGTGGCAGTTTGATAAGGATGCGAGCCAAACGCGCGATTGTTGTGTCGCAAAAAACGCGACGCATCGCGTGGCTCGCTCAGATCCTTCGCTGCGCAAAGAACGCTTGCTCAGGATGACAACAAGTTAAAGCATGAGTATTTCGGCTCCATTTATCCGGCGTCCGATTGGCACGTCGCTGCTGGCGGCGGCGTTGCTGCTCTCGGGAATTCTTGCCTTCAATTACCTTCCGGTCGCCTCCTTGCCGCGCGTAGATTTCCCTGTAATTAGCGTAGGTGCGCAGTTGCCGGGCGCAGATCCGCAAACCATGGCGTCCGCGGTAGCCACGCCGCTGGAGCGGCAGTTTGGACGCATCTCCGGCGTGAACCAGATGACCTCCTCGAGCCAACTAGGTTCGACCGGCATCGCGCTGCAATTCGACCTGAACCGCAACATCGATGCCGCAGCCCGCGACGTGCAGGCGGCCATCAATGCCGCTCGCAGCCAGCTTCCTGCCAACCTGCCGAGCAACCCTACCTATCGCAAAATCAACCCGGCGGACGCCCCCATCCTGATTCTGGCGCTCACGTCCGACACAGCTCCGGTGGCGCGTCTGTACGACACCTCCGACTCGATTCTGGCACAGAAAATCTCGCAGGTCCATGGAGTCGGCCAGGTGTTCACCTACGGTTCGGCGCCGCCAGCCGTGAGAGTCGAGGTCAATCCGATGCTGCTCAACAAGCTCGGAGTGGGCCTGGACACGGTGCGCAACGCGCTCAATCTGGCCAACGACAATCAAGCCAAGGGACAGGTTTCGAACGAAACCATCTCTCAAGAGTTAGCCGACAATGATCAACTCTTTACCGCGGACGAGTACCGGCCTTTGATCGTCGCCTATCATAACGGCGCGCCGGTGCGGCTGGGAGACGTAGCGGATGTGCGGGACTCGGTGGCCGACGTGCATAACCTCGGATTGGCCAATGGCAAACCCGGGGTCCTTGTCGTTATTTTCCGGCAGCCCGCTGCCAACGTCATCGAGACCGTGGACCGGGTGCGCGCGCTGATGCCCTATCTCCAGTCCTCGATTTCTCCGGCGATCAAGCTGGAAGTGGTGTCGGACCGAACGCTCACGGTTCGCGCCTCAGTTAACGACATTGAAAAAACTCTCCTGATTTCTATTGTGCTGGTGATTCTGGTAGTGTTCGTGTTCCTGCGGACGGTGCGGGCGACGGTGATTCCCAGCATTGCCGTTCCGCTTTCGCTGGTGGGTACCTTCGGCGGCATGTATCTGCTGGGGTACAGCCTCGACAATCTGTCGCTCATGGCGCTGGCGATCTCCACCGGATTCGTCGTGGACGACGCGATTGTGGTACTGGAAAACATCACGCGCTACGTGGAAGCCGGGATGGACGCGGTGCAGGCCTCGTTCAAGGGTGCCGCCGAAATTGGATTCACCGTGATTTCCATGAGCGTGTCGCTGGTCGCTGTTTTCATCCCGTTGCTGCTGATGGGCGGAATCGTGGGGCGGCTATTCCGCGAGTTCGCGGTGACGCTCAGCATTGCGATCGGAGTTTCGCTCCTGGTGTCGTTGACCACGACGCCGACGATGTGCGCCAAATTCCTGCGCCCGTCCGCACCGAACGAGCGCCATAACTTTTTCTATCGCGGCAGCGAATGGTTCTTCGACAGCCTCCTCGCGACATACCGGCATTCGCTCAAATGGGTGCTGGGGCATCAGCCCGTGACTTTGCTGGTGACCATTCTCGTGGCTTGCCTGAGCGTGTACCTCTACATCATTGTGCCGAAGGGTTTCTTCCCGCAGCAGGATACGGGGCGGATTCAGGGATCGGTACAAGCGGCACAAGACATCTCATTCCAGGCCATGCGGGGCAAGATGGAACAGTTCGTGCAAATCATACTGAAAGATCCGGCGGTCGATACGGCGGTTGGGTTTGCAGGCGGAGGTTCGGCGACCAATCAAGGGCGGTTCTTCGTCACGCTGAAGCCACTCGAGCGGCGCGGCCAATGCAAGACCCCTCATCTCTGGAACCCTTGCTACGTTAGCGCCGACGATGTGATCAATCGATTGCGGGGTAAACTCGCGGTGGTCCCGGGTGCCACTCTGTTCCTGCAAGTGCAGCAGGATCTGAATATTGGCGGGCGCTACGGGCAGGCCCAGTATCAATACACCATACAAGGCGAAGACTTGAATGAACTCAACAATTGGGGTCCGTTGTTGTTGCATAAAATGCGCGGCCTGCCGGAGCTGCGCGACGTAAATACCGACCAGCAAGATAAAGGATTACAGGCGCAACTGGTGATTGATCGCGACACCGCCAGCCGCTTAGGAGTCGCCGCACAGGATATTGATAATGCACTCTACGACGCTTTCGGACAGCGGCAGGTTTCGACCATGTACCGTCCTCTCAACCAATACCACGTGGTCATGGAAGTCGCGCCGGAGTTCCAGCAGACCACTGAAGCGTTGCAGAATATTTATCTGCGATCCTCCAACCGCGCACCGATTCCGCTGTCCGCATTTACCCACTTCGAGCCTTCCAACATTGCCCTGACGGTGAATCACCAGAGCCAGTTTCCCTCGGTCACGATTTCCTTTAACCTGGCTCCCGGAGTTGCTCTCGGACAGGCCACCCAAGCCATCGAGAAAGTCCAGGCTGCCATCGGGTTCCCCGCCACGATTCAGGCAAGTTTTCAGGGCACGGCAGCCGCATTTAAGGATTCACTTTCGAGCGAACTGGTGCTCCTCATTACCGCCCTGATTACGGTCTACATAGTGCTGGGTATGCTTTACGAGAGCTACATTCACCCCTTCACGATTCTTTCCACGATTCCTTCGGCGGGTGTGGGCGCGCTGCTCGCGCTCCGGATAACCCACAATGAACTCAACGTAATCGGAATGATCGGCATCATCCTGCTGATCGGCCTGGTGAAGAAGAATGCCATCATGATGATCGACGTGGCGCTGGAAGTGGAGCGCACGCAAGGAAAGAAGCCGGTCGACGCCATCTACGAAGCCTGCCTCCTGCGCTTCCGCCCCATTATGATGACGACCATGGCGGCGCTGCTGGGAGGTTTGCCGTTGGCGCTCGGTAGGGGGACCGGTTCCGAGCTGCACCGTCCTCTGGGCATCACGATTGTCGGCGGGCTGATCGTCAGCCAGGCGCTCACGCTATTCACCACGCCCGTTGTGTATGTTTATCTGGACCGCGTGCGGCTGGCATTGCGGGGGGGAGAAACCAGACCTGTAATCGAAGGCCCTTCCGGTACGGCCACGCCAAGTCCGGCCCATTGAGGGGATTGTTTCTTGAGGGACGCAAACCAGCACGCAGGCGGCGTGCAACCTGGGTTGAGTGGCAGTGCATCGCAGCAATAAGCGGAAGGAGCCTGAGCGAGAGCTTCAGCGGGATCCAAAAACCCTCCCACCCAGCAGGACAAGGGATTACACGTGACATATGCAGCCCCCCTTTTTCTTGTGGTAACCGTATGATAGGGGACGTGGTGTTTTAGTGCCGATTTCCCAGCGGCCCGGTATTATTGTTCTTCGCTTTAAAATTCTCTCAGGAGTAACGGATGCTTCAGAAGGCACTGGTGGTGGTGTTGGTTCTCGCAAGCGTAGCCAGTTTCATGAGTTGCGGCGGCACATCGAGTCATTTCGTCTACGCCGCCATCCCCGACGCCAATCAAATTGCGGTGTTCCGGGAAGACCCTTACTCCGGCATCCTCACGCAGCTTTCGGGAAGTCCGTACACGGTGGGCGACGGAGTCCGGGCCGTGGTGCTCCATCCCTCCGGGAAATTCTTGTACGCGGCCAACCCTGGCCAAAATGAAAACGATGTTTCCCTGTTCTCGATCGCCGGCAACGGCTCGTTGAATGAGGTCTTCCCACGGACACCGGTGGGTACGCTTCCGACGCTTCTGGCCATGGATCCCGCCGGAGGATACTTGTACGTCGGGAATGCCCTATCGAACACCATTTCGGTTTTCTCGATTGATAGCGGCAATGGCGGTCTCACCCCGGTCGCCGGGTCGCCGTTTTCGATCGGCTTGTCCCCCAGCAGCATGCAGTTGTCACCCTCCGGCAATTACCTCTACGTCAGCGCACCCAGCTCGACGGGTGTGATTGCAGCCTTCAGCGTCACTGCCGGGGTCCTTTCCTCCAGTCCGATTTCCCTTACTCCCACTGCGGATAACAATCCGACCGCAATGGCCATCGACCCGACCGGAACATATCTCTACGCAGCAAATGGCGGTACTGCAAACTCGATCTCCATCTACACGATTGGTTCGTCAGGCGCCTTGACTCAGGTTCCGGGATCTCCGCTCGCTGATGCCAGTCATCTTCCGGTTGCGCTGATCACAGATCCCACCGGGCAGTTTCTCTACGTGGCGAATCAAGGAGGGTCCGTCAGCGGATCCGGCAGCGGACCCACCGGGCCCAACATTGGGACCTATTCGATTACGGCCAGTACGGGATTTCCTGCGGCGATTCAGGATTCCCCCTTTACCACCGAAGCTGAGCCGGTTTCCCTGGCGCTTGATCCGAACGGAAAATACCTGTATGTGGGAAATCAGTCTGGTGGAGTGCAGGCGTTTGGCAACAGCGGGGGAAGTTTAAATTCGATTGCCACATATCCCCTCGGGAACGGTATTACTTCGATCGCAATATTGCAGTAGTTGAATTAAGCAGAATGCGACCTTGGCGGCGGCATGCGGAACCGCCCGCGCCGCGACAATTTGGCTGCAGCGATCATGGGGCGGAATTCCGCTTAAGCCTGTGAAGTAGTCGGTTTTACCAGCACGGGCCAAACAAAAGTCTTAAACTCTGCGACAATGTACAAGCCGGCACCGTTCTACCCGGATGCAACCACAACGGGAGCCCCAGCTATCGAATCCGGACAAGCATCCCCGATTCTTTGAGCTTTGCGCTGATTTTGTGCCGAGACTGACTCAGGAGTCAGAATCCATGAGGATCGCTAGCGCGGCAAGCGCATTCCCGAAGCATTACTACTCTCAGAAAGTTCTTCTGGATCGGCTCCAGGACTACTGGGGAGACCAACTCAAGAATCCCCTGCTGCTGGCGCGGCTGCATCGCAACGTCACGGTGGATGGCCGCTACCTCGCGATCCCCGCGGAAGAGTACGTGGATATCAAGACTTGGGGCCAGGCCAATGACATCTGGATCAAGGTGGCACAGGAATTGGGGGAGCAGGCTCTCTGCGTCGCACTGCAGAACGCCGGGCTGAAGCCGCAAGACCTGGGCGCGTTGCTGTTCACGACGGTCACCGGAGTCGCCAGCCCTTCCATCGACGCGCTGCTGATAAACCGCATGGGGCTTTCGAAGAACATTCGCCGCACGCCGATTTTTGGACTGGGATGCGTGGCCGGCGCCGCCGGAATTGCCCGCGCTGCAGATTACGTGCGCGCCTATCCTTCGCAGGTCGCGGCGCTGGTGTCTGTCGAACTCTGTTCGCTCACCCTGCAGCGGGAAGACTTGTCTGTCGCAAACCTGATCTCGTCAGGACTTTTCGCCGATGGCGCTGCCGCTGTGATCGTGACCGGTCCTGAATTCGCCTCATCCGGCCCTGAAATCCAAGGCCCTAAGATTCTCGCCACCCGCTCGGTCTTCTATCCCAGCACAGAAGACATGATGGGCTGGAACATCTCCGAGAAAGGCTTCCGCATCTTACTTTCCACTGAGGTTCCGAACCTGATTCGGCAAAACCTGGGGCGGGACGTGGACGTTTTTCTGGCGGACAACGGCCTCCAGCGAAGCGACCTTAAGAGTTGGGTTCTGCACACCGGAGGACCAAAAGTGCTCGAAGCCTACGGCGACGCACTGGGATTGCACAATGGTCAGCTCGATGCCTCCTGGGATTGCCTGCGTAAAGTAGGAAATCTTTCTTCCGCTTCCGTGCTGTGCGTGCTCGAAGACGTGATGAAGAACCGGCGTCCTGAGCCGGGCACACTGGGTCTGCTCGCCGCCATGGGGCCTGGGTTTTGTTCCGAGCTTCTGCTTCTCGAATGGTGAGGTCACGAAGTTGCTGAGATCGACAGACGTCTTCGTGATCGGTGGCGGCCCCTCCGGGCTGGCGGCTGCGATTGCCGCACGCCAGCAAGGGTTTCGAGTCGTGGTTGCCGACGGCGCGATGCCGCCGATTGACAAGGCCTGCGGGGAAGCGCTGCTGCCGGACGCGATTACGGCGCTGGAACGGCTGGGAGTTGCGGTGCCTGCGGCTGAGGCCTGCCCGATGCGCGGCGTGCGCTTCCTGAGTTCCGAGTTGTCAGCGGAAGCGGATTTCCCGTCAGGCGCCCGCGGACTCTCAATTCGCCGGACCGCATTGCATCGCATCATGATCGAACGTGCGGCCGGGCTGGGGGTCGATCTGCTTTGGCAAACGGCAGTCACAGGGATTTCCAGCCAGGAAGTTCAACTCGCGGAACGCTCGATCCGCACGAGGTGGATTATCGGCGCCGACGGGGTCAACTCCCGCGTGCGCCGCTGGGCGAACCTGGACGCTCACTCGCGGACCGACCTCCGATATGCTTTTCGCCGCCACTATCGTGTACCGCCCTGGAGCGACCGCATGGAAATATATTGGGGAGAGCATTTTCAGGGCTTTGCCACAGCGGTGAGCAATGAGCAAGTCTGTGTGGCTGTGGCCTCACACGACCCTGAGCTTCGCCTGGAAGAATCGCTGCCCGCGTTGCCCGAGCTCAACGCCCGGCTTCGTGGAGCTGAACCGGCGTCGGCCGAACGAGGCGCACTGTCCGCCAATCGCAAACTGAGGCGTGTCTGGCGAGGCAACGTTGCGTTGATCGGCGACGCTTCGGGCACCGTCGATGCAATCACCGGCCAGGGTCTCGGGCTCTCCTTCAGTCAGGCTGCGGTGCTCGCGAACTGCCTCAGATCTGGCAATCTCTCCGAATACCAGGCCGAACATCGCCGCCTGGCCCTGCGCCCTTTATGGATGGCGCGATTGATGCTCATGCTCGACGGGCGTCCCGGGTTTCAGCGGCGTACTCTCCAGATTTTTCAAAAGCGCCCCGAAGTTTTTCGCAGATTGCTGGCCCTGCACGTGGGAACTCTTTCGCCGTTTCACCTCGCTCTCGACGGGCTCACTCTGGGGTGGGGACTGCTGACGGCATAACCGATGAAAGAAGACACCAAGGGATTCCGCCGAGGTCGAGTGTGCCGGCCATTCCTGGCTGGGATTGCATTTCTCGCGTTGGCCAGCGTTGCGGCTGCGGCGCAGAGCGTGGCATTCCAGTTGGATGCTCAGCACACCGCCATCGGTTTCACTCTTGGGGATGTGCTCCACACAGTTCGCGGAACCTTCCGTTTGAAGCGCGGAGCTCTACGCCTCGACCCTGCGTCGAAGAAACTCACAGGTGAAATCGTTGTGGACGCCAAGAGCGGCGAAAGCGGCATGGGGCTGCGCGACCGGAAAATGCATCGCGAGATACTGGAGAGCGACCGCTTCCCGGAAATTGCGTTCCGTCCCGATCGCGTTGACGGAACCGTGGCGCTGCAGGGAAAGTCCTCAGTGCGGGTCCACGGAATTTTCAACATTCACGGAGCCGACCATGAACTAACAGTTCCCGCCGAGGTTGAAATGTTTCCGGATCACTGGACCGCGACGCTTCACTTCGCGGTGCCTTATGTGAGTTGGGGCATGAAGAATCCAAGCACGTTGTTTTTGCGAGTGAATGAATCAGTCGACATAGACCTGACCACTGGGGGAACCGTTAGCCGACCCTGAAGCCATTCGACGGCGCTGATCAATATCCATCAAGCGGAGATATCCCCTTACCTTCCGTGCATTCGTAGCATCGCCCTGCCGCCAGGTTCTGGAACTCCTCTGTTCTGCCACTGGGCCAGGCAATCATGACGCGCTCGACGCGATCGCGTTTTTCCAGTCCGAATGTCACTGGAAGCTCGGATTGCGACAGATAGCTGGAACCGCTCTTCACCATGCGCGACTGGCTCAAACCGCCGGAGACAATCCGCACCGTCGCACCGATTCCGTCGCGGTTCGACTTGGTGCCGACCAGCCGAAAACGAATGCTGTGATTTCCCGCCAGCTGATCGTTTCTGTAAAGGTAAGCCGGACCATTGTTCGTGGTGAGGAGCAAATCAAGGTCGCCATCGCGATCAAAATCGGCATAGGCCAAGCCGCGTCCAACCTTCGGCCGTTCGAATCCACCGCCGAGTTCCGTGGCGATGTCACGAAAACTTCCCTTGCCATTGTTGAGAAACAGCAACGGCGGCTGGGCGTATCCCACGTTGCCGCGGATATTGCGCACCGTGTCGTCGATGTGCCCGTTGGCTACGGCAAGATCGAGCCAGCCGTCGAGATTGGCATCGAGAAAAATACATCCGAACCCCAGACTATTCTTTGAAGCCAGGCCCACTCCGGCCTGCGCCGCCACATCTTCGTAGCTTTTGCCACCGAACTCGTACAAGCCTGTCATTTCATTGTCGAAGTTCGTGATGGCTACGCCGGAACGGCCGGAGTTCGTGAAATCCGCAATGTCCACGCCCATGCCGGCTCGCGCCTTGCCCTCGCTGCTAAAGGCCAGTCCAGCCTCGACGGCCGCGTCTCGAAAAGTTCCATTGCGCAGGTTGCGATACAGCTTGTTGGGTTGAGTATCGTTCGCCACCAGCAGATCGGGCCAACCATCCTGCCCATCATCCAGCATCGCGACGCCAAGCGATTTGGAACTGCTGTCAAAAATGCCGCTGGATGCGGTGACGTCTTCGAAAGTGCCGTTGCCCCGGTTATGAAAGAGCCAGCAGGTCTCGCCGCGATAGGCTTCCGGAGTGCAATACGATTTGTGCTTGCCGTCGAGACTGCAGAACACGTCGTGCTCGGGCGACCACTTCACATAGTTGCAGACGAAGAGATCGAGTAGCCCGTCGCGATCGTAATCGAACCAGAGAGCGGAGGTACTGAACCCCAGGCGTTTCCCCAGGCCGCTGGGGTTCGTTACGTCGATAAACGTTCCCTTCCCGGTATTATGGAATAGCCGATTCTGCCCCACGCAAGTGACCAGAATGTCCGGGAAGCCGTCGTTGTCATAGTCGCCGACGGCCACTCCCATGCCATACATTTCTATATCCAGTCCGGCGCGGGAAGTGACGTCGGTAAAAGTACCGTTCCCGTTGTTGTGATAAAGCCGCAGGGTGGAGTGCCGCTGCTTGTGGCCCGGCCAATCCATTCCGTTGATCAGAAGAATGTCCTGCCAGCCGTCGCGGTCGTAGTCGAGAAAGGCGCAGCCGGAGCCCAGAGTTTCAGGCAGAAACTTCCCTCCGAAGGCGCCACTATTGTGCTGGAACTGAATGCCGGCGCTGGAAGTTACATCAGCGAGCCGAAAGCCGGGCGACGCGGCGGAACCGCCTGCCGCGCCCAGAGCCCGCAGCAGCGGCAACTGTGAGACCGAGGCCAGCCCAGCCATGCCTCGCAGAAAGGATCTGCGATTCACGGGACATTCACCAGCCCGGCACGAATGGCGTAAACCACCAGCTCGGCAGTTTTGTGAATGCCGAGTGCGTTCATGATGTTGGCGCGATGGACCGCAACCGTGTTGGCGCTGAGGTCGAGCACCACTGCAATTTCCTTGTTCGACTTGCCATCCACAATCATTTGTAAGACTTCAAGTTCACGAGGAGTCAGCCCACTATTGCGTTCGCCCTTGAGGGCTGACTGTTGCTCCACCTGGGGATCGAAAATGGTTTCTCCTCCGGCCACACGCCTCACGGCCGGCCCCAGTTCCAGATTCATCGCGTTCTTCAGAATGTATCCCTTGGCTCCGGCATCGATCGCCTGCCGCACCCAGGTATTCTCCGCATGCATGCTGAGCATGAGCACCGCGGTCTTGGGCATGTCTTCGAGAATTTGCCGCGTTGCATCGAGGCCGTTCATCCTGGGCAAAGCGCAGTCCATTACCACGACTTGCGGTTTCAACTCGCGCGCCAATGTGACGGCTTCTTCACCATCGCCGGCTTCGCCGATGACGACCATATCCGGTTCATCTTCCAGCATGCGCCGGAATCCCCGCCGTACCAAGCTATGGTCATCGACCAGCAATACCGTGATTTTCTTTGTCATATTTGTCTCTTAAATCTTTAATCCTCAATCTCTACTCCTTGTCCCGGAACTCAACTTTCTCCCGGGGAACGGTCAGGTGCAACAACGTTCCGCCCGCGGCAGGAGTGGAAAACATTACTCGCCCTCCCATCAATTCGGAGCGCTCGCGCATTGCTACCAGTCCGATGCCCTGCTTCGCAGGCCGCCCGCTAAAGCCCACGCCGTGATCTTCCACCTCCAACTCAAGCGTCGCAGGCAGAAAACGCAATCGCACCCATGCTTGCTTAGCGCCAGAGTGCCGTGCCAGGTTGTTCAACGCCTCCTGGAGCACCCGGTAGATTTGCACTGCCGCACTGCTATCCACTGTAAACGGTTGGCCTTGCTTCTCATAGGATATGGCAATTTCCGTCTGTCTTTCTACGGTTGGGATGTACCAGTCGAGTGTGGCCTCCAGCCCGGCCTCATCCAGCATCACCGGATGCAGTGCCTGCGACAGGCTCCGCACGCGGTCCAGCGTGTCCTGGGCGATCTGGCGGACTTCCTGCAAGTCGGTTCGCAGAGACGAACCTTCCGGAGCGTGAGCTCCGGCGCGGCCGAGCATCGATCCCATCGCCGTCAGAATCTGGCCAAATTCGTCGTGCAGCTCGCGAGAAATATAACGCAGGGTTGATTCCTGCGTCGCAATCAGTTTCTGCGCCAGTTCGCTGCGCCGCTCCGAAAGCTCAGCCATGCGCGCAAACAACCTCCGGTTCCACCGAATCATGGAAAATCCAGTCAGCAGGATCGCCGCCAGCGTCGCGGCCAGGAAGACATAGACTTGCCGCTGCACCCGGTCATAGATCTGGACGATGCGTAGTGCTGCCTGTTCCTCGTTCTCGCTGTTCTGCACCAGGAAGCGAGCCACCGTTGTGCTCAGGGCCGCCTGCCGCGCCTGCAACGAGAGCTGGATCTGTCCCCTCGCATCTTTTTCTCTTCCGTCGCCGGCCAGCGCAAATGTGCGGTCGACCGCGTCCCAGAATTGCGTCAGCGAACTGCTGAGCGACGCGCTCTGCTCGAGCGTCCGGCTGGTTGGCGCCAACCCGGCCTCCAGGCGCATGGCATCGTCCAGGTCAGTGCGGATCCGCTGAAACTGTGCCGACCAGGCGGTCAGTGGATATGGTTCGTCGTTGTCAATCATGTCCCGCATCGCGACCGCGAGCAGATTCAGATCGTTTTGGATGCGCAACAGCTGCAGGGAATCTCTGCGATTGCGATCGATCAGTTCAGACTGAAGCTTGCGCAGCCCTGCCACTTGCCAGGTGATGTAAGCGGAGTAGGCCACGACCGCTGCGAGCGTGACGATCAAGCCCAGCAACAGGCCCAGGGTTGGAGAGCGCTCCGGCGAAGGGGGGCGAGACACGCCCCGAGGATACAACGCGCGGCCTCGACATGTCACAATGCAGTAATAATGAAGCCAATGCCGGTCTGGCGGAGTCCAATTACAAGTTGAATTCCGATCCCAAACAGCTGCCGAAGCCCCCGAAGGTCCAAAGACTCAAGGCCGTCCTGCCTGAAGTCTGGAAGCTGATGCGCCCCCGGCGTTGGCTGCTGGCGCTCGGCTTCGTGTTGATGGTGATTAACCGTGTCGCCGCCCTTGTGTTGCCATACTCCAGCAGGTTCTTGATCGACACGGTCATCAACAAGCACCACATGGAGAAACTCCGACCGCTGGTTCTGGTCGTGTTAGCGGCGACTTTGGTTCAGGGCATCACATCCTTTTCGCTCACGCAATCGTTATCGAAGGCGGCGCAGCGGCTGATCACGGAATTGCGCCAACAGGTGCAGGCCCATATATCCCGCCTCCCGGTCGCCTTTTACGACGTGAACAAGACCGGCAGTCTGGTGTCCCGCATCATGAGCGATGTGGAGGGCGTGCGTAACCTGCTGGGCACGGGCTTGGTGGATTTTGCCGGAGGCCTGGTCACGTCCGGGATTGCGCTGGTTTTGTTGCTCCGCACCAGCCCGCAGATGACGCTGATCGCTGTGGGCTCGCTGGCGTGCTTTGCTGTGGCACTCAACAAAGCCTTCGCCACGATTCGGCCGATCTTTCGCGAGCGCGGCAAGATTAACGCCGAGGTCACGGGCCGTCTCACGGAATCACTCGGCGGCGTGCGCGTAATCAAGGGGTACCACGCCGAGGAGCGCGAAGAAGCAATCTTTGCCACCGGCGTGCGACGCCTGCTGGATAACGTGATGCGCACCCTGACAGCAACTTCAGTGATGAGTCTTTCCGCAAGTGTGCTGCTTGGATTAGTGGGCGCCGTCACGATGTGGGTGGGAGCGCATCAGATTGCTTCCGGATCCATGACCGTTGGCGATTATGTCTCCTACATCTTGCTGTTAGGCTTTTTGATTGCGCCCATCATGCAGATCGTTTCTATTGGCACCCAGCTCACTGAGGCGTTAGCCGGGCTCGAGCGTACGCAGGAGATTATGCGGGAGCGGCCGGAGGATCAAGACCCCAGGCGCACCGTTGCGCTGGGTGATATTCAGGGCACCGTGGAGTTCGACGACGTAAGTTTCAGCTACGATGGAGTTCGCGAAGTTCTGCGTGACCTTTCCTTCCGCGCTGAGCCCGGCACAGTGACGGCGCTGGTTGGATCGTCCGGCTCGGGAAAGTCGACAACTATTGGCCTGGTCTCTGCCTTTTACGTGCCCACCAAAGGTCGAATTCTGGTCGACGGAACGGACCTGAGCACGGTTCGTCTCGACTGCTACCGCACACGTCTTGGAGTCGTATTGCAGGAATCGTTTTTGTTTGACGGAACGATTCGCGAGAACGTCGTGTTTTCACGTCCTTCCGCAAATGAAGAAGAATTCCTGCGTGCCTGCAGGATCGCGCGCGTGGATGAGTTCGCCGAATCTTTTTCCGACAAATATGACACGATCGTGGGGGAACGTGGCGTGAAGCTCTCAGGTGGCCAGCGGCAGCGGATTTCGATTGCCCGAGCGATACTCGCCGAGCCGCGCATCTTGATTCTCGACGAGGCAACTTCCAGCCTCGACTCTGAATCGGAACAAATGATTCAGCACGGACTCTCTTATCTCATGCAGGGACGGACCACGTTTGTGATTGCACATCGGCTTTCAACCATCCGGCGTGCCGACCAGATTCTGGTGATGGAGCAGGGGCAAATCGTGGAGCGCGGTACCCACGAACAGCTTTATGCCGCGCGAGGCCGCTACTACGATCTCTACACCAGGCAGCACGGCGTAGAGGATAATCTGTTTCTCGCTCCGGGTGAAGGAGACAAGCTCGAGGAGAGCGGGAACGGCAACGGCAGCTCCGGTCCGGCGCGCAACGGTGAGGTTAAGCCGGCAGACGCATTGCGTGTGCTCAGAGGAGAGGTTCGCTAATCCTATGAGCAGTGCGGACAGATCCGCTCAGAACAGCGCTGCGACGATCGCTACTCCAGCGATTCATGCGGAACAACTCTGCCGCCATTACCGCATGGGCGAGACTCTTATCCGAGCCGTGGATGGCGTGACACTTAGCGTGAAAGCTGGCGAATTCGTTGCCCTTCTCGGAAGTTCCGGCTCCGGGAAGTCTTCGGTATTGAATCTGATCGCCGGCCTCGACCGCCCCACATCGGGGAGCGTGATCGTGCAGCAACGCGATCTGGCGCAACTCACCCGCGAGGAGCTTGCCCGATATCGCTTGCATACCGTGGGAATGGTTTTCCAATCGTTTAACCTGATCGCCAGCATGACGCTAGCGGAAAATGTGGAGTTGCCCATGCGCTTTGCGGAGGTCGAGCGCGGACAGCGTGACAGTCTGGCCCGCGAAGCCCTTACGAGAGTTGGGCTGCAAAGACGCATGAACCATCGTCCCAGCGAACTCTCCGGCGGGGAGCAACAACGGGCAGCACTGGCCCGGGCGCTGATCAACCAGCCGCAGCTGTTGCTCGCGGACGAACCGACGGGCAATCTCGACAGCCATACCGGAACTGAAATCATGAATATGGTCCGCGAGTTCAACCAGCAATTGGGAATGACGGTGGTCATGGTGACGCACGAGCGCGCTTTGGCCGAGCGCTACGCCCAGCGCCTTATCTTCCTGGCGGATGGCAAGCTGGTTGGCGATGAATCGAATTCGGCCGTCAACGCTGGAGCGGATCAAGCCGGAGTTGGTGGAGGGCGGCCGTGAAGCTTCCTGACCTGGCGGAACTCGCCGTACGCAATTTGCGCGAATCTCTTCTGCGAAATTCGCTAACCACCATTGGCATATCGGTTGGCGTGGCGTCTCTGGTCGCGATGCTTTCTTTGGGAATCGGGCTGCAACAACTCGCGTCGCGCCGCCTGATGAAGTCCGGCTTATTCGACACCGTGCTCGTCACTTCCCGCCGCGATCTGCGCAACTTCGGCCGCGAAGAAGAGCGCGGTGGGCCAGCCCCAGCCGAAAGCCGCATCCTGGACGAGCCCACGCGAATCGAAATTGAGCATCTGCCGAACGTATTGGAAGCGTACCCTGATATCCGCTTCATCACCGAGCTCCGCTACGAAGACAAGCCGCACTTGACTACAATCGCGGCGTTGCCTTCTTCCGCGAAATCTAATGACGCATTTGAAACGGTGCAGGGACAGTTTTTCTCGTCCGACGTGGCGCCCGAAGCGATTCTCCAAAAGACTTTCGCCGAAGAACTCTTAGGCCGGACTCCCAAGCCTGGGGTTGACGAAACCAACGTGGCGGAACTGGCTGCTCCGCTTCTGGGCAAGGAACTGACCATGCGCTACGCGCAGCGCGAGGCAGCACAGAGCGCACCCTCCGCAACTGCGCACGACAATGCAGCCGCCCCGGGGGCCGAGAGTCTCGCCGACGCCGCCTATTCCGTGGTTTCGCGCGAATTGAAGCTGAAGATTGTCGGCGTCGCCGATCTCGACCCCGAGAGCATGCGCGGGCCAACCCGGGCGCGAGTTTTTCTCCCGCTTAAGCTGGCCGAGAGTCTGCACGTGATGCAGCCCACCGACTTGCGCGAGATTTCTCGTGCCGCCACCGATCAGCCGGTCTACTCCTCGGTAAGTGTGCGAGTGAACGACCCCAACCAGGTGCGGAAGGTGGAAGACACCATCAAGAAGATGGGCTTCAACACCTTCTCGATTCTTGACGCGAGCCGTAGCATTCAGCAGTTCTTCAAGGTCTTGTACGCGTTTCTTGGAATCTTCGGCAGCCTCGCTCTTGTCGTTGCCTCCATCGGAATCGTAAACACGCTGGTGATGGCCATTCTTGAGCGCCGCCGCGAAATTGGCATTATGAAAGCGATCGGCGCCAGCGACGGTGACGTGAAGAGATTGTTCTTCGCGGAAGCGGGCGCCATGGGCCTTCTCGGCGGTGTTGTGGGGGTCGCTCTGGGCTGGACGATCGGCCAGGCCATCAACCTGGGAACGAACGTCTATCTCAAGAGTCAGTCTTTTCCGCCAGAACATTTCTGGTCGGTACCATGGTGGCTCGTCGCCTTCGCCATCTTGTTTTCATTCGGGGTAAGTCTGATCTCAGGCCTCTACCCGGCAGGCCGCGCGGCCCGGCTCGATCCCGTCCAGGCCTTGCGCTACGAGTAAACTGAAGCGATGGATCGCTGTCTCCGAATCTTCATTTTATTGTCGGCCTTCGCGGTTTGCATGCCGCTTCACGGTCAAAGCCGAATTGACTGCAACGCGCTAAACAGCCGGATTCTGAAATATCCGGTCCACTACTGCGTCTATCTTCCCGCCAGCTACGATGCGGGTGCAACCAGCCGTCCCGCCCGAACCTATCCCGTGCTGTATTTTCTTCACGGCCTGGGTGACAACGAGAGAACCCTCTTCAACAGTGGCGGATGGACGCTGCTCGACGATCTTCGGCGGCAGCGCAAGATGGGAGAATTTCTCATTGTCGCCCCGGAAGGCGGGCGCACGTTCTACGTCAACTCGGCCGACGGCTCGGTGCGCTACAGTGACTTCTTTCTGCAGGAATTCGTTCCTCTCATCGAAACGAAATATCGCATCAGCAAGGGACGAAATAATCGTGCGATTAGTGGCATCTCCATGGGTGGATATGGTGCGCTGCGCTTCGCTTTCTCTCATCCAGAGATGTTCTCCGCCGTGAGCGCACAGAGTGCCGCATTGATCACGGAATCTCCCCAGGAACTCGATACCGCAGCTCGCTCCGGCGCTCCACTTGGGAAGCTGCTGGCGACAGTTTTCGGCAGTCCGATCGCGGTGCAGCACTGGAAAGACAATAGCCCGTTCGTTCTAGCGGACAGAAACAGGATCGCCCTGCGACGACTGGCGATCTATTTCAACTGCGGGCAGGATGACAACTATGGTTTCGAAAAAGGTGCAGCCGCTCTCCACGAGCAACTGCAAAGGGAAGGAGTGAAGCACGAGTATCATCCTTACCCAGGAGACCACAGCCTGACCTATTTTCTCGCTCACTTCGCCGAGGTCATGGAGTTTCATTCCCGGGCATTCGGCCTCATCGAATGATCGAATTCTGACCAATTCGCATAGTACAGTTTTCATTAACGTGGCGACGGCTCCGAGGCCCGCGACGGCCCCTCCCGGCCTGTAGGCACAGCCGTGCGCGGGGTCGAGTGTAAAATACTACCTGTGTCCCGCTTCTTCATCGCGGAGGGATGTGTGAGTGGTTGAAACAGGCGGTCTTGAAAACCGCTGTACCTGAAAGGGTACCGGGGGTTCGAATCCCTCTCCCTCCGCCAGCAAGTCTTAAACTACAGAGAAATTCCGCCTCTCTTCACCCCGAAATACGCGCCCTTCTCGTGCCCGAACAACTCGCTTTCCAGCAGTCCTGTTGGAATCGCCGCACAATTAAGTTCGATGAAGCTGGCGTTCTTGCGGGAACTCATCCGGCGGACGGCACGTGCGATCAGTTCCTTGCCGTAATAGGCGAAGTACAGAGCGCAAGCAAACTTGAGGTTGTCTAGTTTTTTCGAGTACGCATTCGTCAAACGAGTAAAGCGGCGAAGCGCCATGCGAATCGAGCAGACTGCGCGCTCCGCCATGCTTGTTGCACCGCTGCCGAAGAAAATAGATCTACCTCCTCGTGGGCTCATTCCGAGGCGCTGGGTGCTTTCTGGCGTTGCATTCTTCAACGTAGCTGTTGCGAGATTCAGCTATGTGTGGTGAATTGGTAACTGATTGATTGCAAAGCATCAATCACTTCGTTCAGCTCCCAACGCTGCAAACGCAAGCTTTGCCCTGTTGCGATTTCCATCAAAGCCGTGTTGACAATCTCATCGGCGTAGACCGCGCCACGAAATCGTATTCCCTCTATCCGCATGATTTCGCGTGAGATCGCGACACGCAACGCTCTGACTCGCGCCTCGATTCGTTTTGGCACGGCGATTGCCTTTAGAAGAGTGTTGAGTGGCTCGCTAGACGGCGCTCCGACGAGGTGACTTATGACAGTCCTACTGGTTCTCTTCACATTCGCAAGCTTCTTACTGATCGATCATTTCCGCAGCCGCCACGCGGTTGTACAACCGGCATTGCAGGTCGCCGCAGCCAAGCAGGAAACTGCACCGCGCTTGCAGCCCGCCTTGGTGGGCGGCTTCAAGGTCCCAGAAAATCTGCGCTACCATCCCGGTCACACTTGGGCATTGAGCGAGAGCCCCAGCCTGGTGCGCGTCGGCATGGATGATTTTGCCACCAAGCTGACCGGCACGGTAGAGCGCTTCACCCTGCCACAACGCGGCCAGTGGATTCGCCAGGGCCAGAAGATGTGCACCATTCATCGCGACGGTTGCGCCGTCGATATGGTTTCGCCGATCGAAGGCAGCGTGTCCGACATTAACGAAGCGATCACGAAGGATCCGACGCTGGCGCTGCGAGATCCTTACGGCGACGGCTGGCTGGTTACGGTGCAAGCGCCCGACGCCAAGACTAGCTTCCGAAATCTGTTGGGTGGCGCGCTCGCTCGCTGGTGGACTGAAGAGTCGGCAAGCCGCTTGCAGCGCCGCATGCCGATGACGATGGCGCTGGGTGCAATGGCCCAGGATGGTGGAGTGGCTGTGGACAACGTCTCCACCCAGATTCCAGACCAGGAGTGGCTGCCGCTGGCCAAAGAGTTCTTCCTGTCATAGGTGCAAACGCGTGGCCGGCGAGGGCGAACCAGCCTCGCCGGCCGTGAGCAATCAGGACCACTCAACCATCGGCCGTCCGAATCCAGGTGCAATCAGCCAGGACCACCGGGCGGCCGAAGTTTTTTTGCTACGTTCCCTCACTCGGTCGCGGCTACAGCAGTCCGCCGGTCTTTACGGCCAGAATATTCAAGGCCATCTCCAGTTTCGTAATGGCCGCGCCGAGTTCAGGATGCTCGCCAATCTTCTCTTGCAGGGCCTCCAGAATCTGGCGAGCGCTTGCAATGTGTGCCGCTGCCTGAACCGGATCTTGCTCGGGACTGCTTTCCTTCTGTGTCGCCATGGCCACTCGCTCCCCTGGATCTCAAATCTATACTTATCTTACGCACCGAACGGCGCGCAGGTCCTCTTCGTCCACTATTTCATGGGCGGCAAGTACGGAATATACCGAGCAAACAGCCAGCACAGGAAGAACACGACCGGGACGTGAACCATCAACTGTAGCACTCCATATCCCACGATGTCACGAGCCTTCAACTTCAATATGCCCAACAGAGGCAGCATCCAGAAGGGATTGACCAGATTGGGCAGGGCTTCCGACGCGTTGTAGATCTGCACCACCCAGCCCAAATGTACCTGATGCAGATTCGCGGCCTGCAGCACATACGGAGCTTCGATCACCCATTTGCTGCCGCCGGAAGGAATGAAAATTCCGAGCACCGCCGAGTACACCGCTACCAGCAGCGGATACGTGTTATGGGTGCTGATCGAAGCGAAGAGCTTCGCCAGCGCATCCGCGATTCCCGTTCCTACAATCATTCCGAAGATCACGGCGTAAAACGGGAACTGGATGAGCACACCACCGGTTGCTGGAATGCACTCCACTACTGCTCGCATAAAGCGCTTCGGGCGCCAGTGCAATAAAAGCCCGACCGTGATGAAGATGAGGTTGTAAGTATTAAGGTCCAGCGCTGCCAGCGCGCCTTGCGGAGAGGTGCGAAACACATCGATCAGATACCAGCACAACAGCGAGGCAACCAGAATCGTCAGCAGCGGACTGTATTCCAGCCACTCGCCGGGCTTGCTTCTGACCTCAAGGCTCGAGCGAATCGGCTCGTATTGGATGCCGTAGGACTCCGCAGTTCGGGCATTCTCCGGCGATGGCGTGGATAAGTATGCGATTACCACCGAGAGCACGATCAGGATCGCCGTGGTCGCGATGCTTTGCCACAAGAATAGCGTTTGCGTGAGCGGGATCAGACCGCTGATGTTGAACAAAGTCGGCGGCATGGCCGACTTGGTCGCCATCAGCATTGCGGCGGAAGAAGACAATCCCATCGCCCAGACCGCTCCCAGCCCAAGATACGCCGCGGCACCGGCGGCCCGGTAGTCCATGCCCTTGACACGATGGGCCAGTTCACGAACAAAGAGTCCGCTGAAAATCAGGCTCAATCCCCAGGAGATCAGCGAGGTCAGCATGGAGAACAACGCCACCAATGCGACCGCTCCCCTCGGCGTCTTCGGAATTCCCGCCAATGCTCGGATTACCCGATACACGATCGGCGTCGAAGCCACCACGTATCCGCCGACGATGATCATCACCATCTGCATGGTGAACGGCACCAGGGACCAGAAGTTCTTCCCACCCTGGATGGCCAGCTTCGAAGGGCTTTGATGAAGCAAGAGACCCACTACAAAGACCACGACGATTCCCAGCAGCGCAAAAATCAGCGGATCGGGAAACCACCGTTCACTCCAGTTGGCGAGGCCCAGGCCAAGGCGGACAAGATGTTGCTCCTGAGTTTCCTTTTGCTTTTCTCGAGGCGTGTGCATGTTCGCTCCTCCCGGTCCGGCAGCGACACGTGGCAAAGGGAAAGCTCCCCAATATCGGCGCAAGCCAGCCTAGGCCAGCGGTTTATGTTCGACATTGTAGCGTGTGTTTGGGGCAAAGGAAGTAGTTGCGCCGAATTTCACGATGAGCGCAGAATGCGTTCGATTGCGCTGGCAGGATCAGTCTGCGTTGCTTGATCCGCAAACGAGAATCGCCCACCGAGGGCAGGTTCGGACTTGACTCCCCGTAAACGCAGACTGATCAGGTGCGCCCCACCGCGCTCAGTAAGGCGATGTAACTACCGCATCTTCGGGATAACCCACCATTCCGAACTCGGGAACGTCGAGGCCTTCTTCTTCCACCTCCGGCGCAACTCGCATGCTTTTCACTTTGTTCACGGACCAGAAGACAGCGTAGGTCGCACCGAACGCCCACGCGGCATACAGCGTTGCTCCCATGAGCTGGCACCAGAACTGGCGCATGTCCCCGTGAATTAGCCCCGTCACTCCCTGGCCGGCTCGTCCCAGATAAGACGTCGCGCCAACGCCATTCCATCCCGCGCCATAAGCGCCGTCGGCAAAGATACCCACGCTGACGGCACCCAGCCATCCACAGTAACCGTGGACGGAAATCGCTCCACAGAGATCATCGATCTTGAGAACCCGGTCGTTGAAGATGACGCCGCCACAAACCAGGCATCCCGCCAGCACGCCAATGATTGTCGCCGATGTGGGAGACACGAAAGCGCACGGCGCGGTGATTGCGACCAATCCCGCCAGCATTCCGTTACAAGCCATGGTGATGTCGGGCTTGCCGAATACCCAGTACCACAGCAGCATCGCGGCCGCGGAGCCTGCGACGGCAGCCAGGTTGGTATTCACGGCGACTACGGAGATGCGAAGGTCCGTTGCTCCAAGAGTAGACCCGGGGTTGAATCCCATCCATCCAAAGAGCAGGATGAAGGTGCCGGTCACCACGTACACGATGTTGTGCGCGGGAAAGACCCGGATCTTCCCCCCCGGTCCATACTTACCCAGACGCGGACCGAGAATAATGGCGAGAGCCATAGCGCAGAAACCGCCCACTGCGTGCACTACCGTCGATCCCGCAAAGTCGACATAGCCGTGACCAAGGTTCAACGTGGATCCGACTTGCGAAAGCCATCCCCCGCCCCATGTCCAACAGCCGGAGATCGGATAGAGAATCGCGCCGATGAAGAGTTCACAAATCAGGAATGCCCAGAACGTAATTCGCTCGCACACCGCGCCGACAATAATGTATCCGGCAGTCTCCATGAACACGACTTCGAACAGCGTTAAACAATTGCTGGCGCTGTCGTAAGCCGGACCGACAAGAAAAAATCCCTTTCCACCCACGAACCCCCACTGCCCGCTTCCCACCAGAAAGTGGTTGAGCGTGGGAATGCCCCCCAGGTTGGTGGGCGCGGCATTGATGGCAACCGCTCCAAACTGGAAGGCATACCCGACCGCATAATAAGCCAGAAAGGCGAATACATAGGCTGCGAAATTCAGCATCATCAGGTGAGCTGCGTTTTTCTTTCGCACCAGCCCGCAGGTGAGCAGCGCAAAACCTGCTTGCATGAAGAGGACGAGGTAGCCGGTGTTCAAGGTCCAGGCAAAATTTGTCGCGACCCGAACGTGACCAACGCTGTCAGCCAGTTTTATCGCGAGCGGCTCCTTCGTCGCCTGAGCCTGGTAGTCATCGAATGCCTTCTTGTTTGCCGCGTAGTCTGGAGCCGTCTTGTCGGTGGGTTCGGAAACTACAAAGGAATTGCCGGCAGCGTCCACAGCGGTAGTTTTGTCGCCAGTGGCTGTGCCAGAGGGATCGGGCTTGGGCCCATCGTCGGCAAAGCAGGGCGTGGACAGCCCGGCGAACAATCCGGCGGCCAGAATGATGGCGGCAGCGGTCGACACTAACGACAGGCGTAGAGAGACCCTGTCGGTTCGTTTTGTCATGTTTGGTTGCTCCTGTTTCTGAGGCGTGGATAATTCGTTGGTGATCGTACGCCTGCCGGAAAAGTACCGGCAACCGCCGATACGACCACACTCGCAAATCTTGGAGGGAAGGGCTGACCCAGGAAAGAGCCGACCCCGATGAGCGCCATCGCGTTCAATCGCAGTCCTCTCCCTAATCCGCAGACGATAAAGGGATGGATCGACTGAGTCCAATTCAAATTTCTTATGGGGCCGATCAGTCGCTTCAATCATGCCCGGCGCGAAAACGCCCGATCTAAATTGTCCGGCTTCCAGGGAGCGCCTACAGAATTCTCTCGTGGGCGTAGCCGGCGGCCAGCAGCGCGGCGATGAGCTCGGCAATATGAGCCGGTCCTCTGGTTTCCATGGTGATGTCGATGGCCGTATCGCCCAGATTCACTCCGTGATAAGCCCGGTCGTAAGCGGTTTCAACGATGTTGGCGCGATGCTCCGCCAGAATTCCTGTAAGCCTGTGCAACGCGCCGGGATAGTCCGGCAAATGAACTCGCAAACGCACCAGCCTGCCATCTTTCACCAGGCCACGCTCGATGATGCGGGCGAGAAGCGTGACGTCGATATTGCCCCCGCATACCAGCACCGCAACTTTTTTGCCTTCGAGTGGAAGTTTGTGATTGAGTACGGCGGCAATGGAAGCCGCTCCTGCGCCTTCCGCCAAGGTCTTCTCCCGCTCCAGCAGCAGCAGGATCGCGTTGGCAATCTCTTCCTCTTCGACGGTAACGATGTCGTCGACGTATTTCTGAACCAACGGAAACGTCCGCTGGCCGGCTCGTCTCACAGCAATTCCGTCGGCAATCGTCGCAGCGGAAGGAATAGTAACCGGTCCTCCTTGCGCGACCGCTGCCTTCATGGAAGGCAGCTTGGCGGGCTGAACTCCAAACACTCGGATGGCCGGGTTCGTCTCCTTTACCGCACAGGCAATGCCGCCGATCAGGCCTCCTCCGCCAATGGGGGCAACGACGGCCTCGATGCCAGGTTGTTGTTCCAGGATTTCCAACCCCAACGTCCCCTGCCCGGCAATCACGGCATCATCGTCGAAAGCGTGAATCAGGGTGAGGTGTTGCTCCCGGCTTTGCTCGACCGCCTTCTCGTAGGCCTCGTCGTAATTCGTGCCATACAGAACCACCTCGGCTCCATAGGCGCGGGTGGCCGACACTTTCGTGAGCGGCGTGGGCAACGGCATGTAAATGCTTGCCCGGATGCCTTGCCGCCCCGCATGATAAGCCACGCCCTGTGCATGATTTCCTGCGGATGCCGCAATCACGCCCTGGGCTCGTTCTTCAGGGGTCAGCGTAAGCAATTTATTCAGCGCGCCGCGCTCCTTGAAGGCTCCGGTACGCTGCTGATTATCCAGCTTGAGGAAGATTACGTTATTGGTAAGCGCCGAGAAAGCTTCCGAGTAAGTGCAGGGAGAAACGCGAATGGCATCGCGAATCCGGCCCATCGCAGTTTGGATATCCTGGATCCCAATCATTACGTTCGCGCAGTCATCATACCTTGAGAGCGCCGCCGGCAGTTACGATTATGAGGCGATTGGTTGTGCCGCGGAAACCAGCGGCGCAGGACGCACGACCGCGGCTCTAAGGTAGGCATCGACCGCCGCCGCTGCCTTTCGTCCCTCCGCGATGGCCCAGACAACCAGCGATTGGCCTCGCCGCATGTCACCTGCTGCAAAAACGCCCGTCACAGAGGACATGTAATTCTGATCGGTCGCGACATTGCCGCGCTGATCGAGTACCACGCCCAATTGCTCGATCATTCCGTTCCGAACCGGGCCGAGGAAGCCCATCGCGATCAGCACCAAGTCCGCTTCGATCGTGAAATCACTGCCTGGAATCGGCTCGAATTTCGGCGGAGGACCAACGCGCGCGGCGTGCAACTGCTTGACGCTTCCTGCCTCGCCCGTGAATTTCGTAGTGGCAATGCTCCAGTCGCGAACACCGCCTTCCTCGTGCGCCGCTTCCGTCCGCAGTTGCATCGGCCAGAGTGGCCACGGAGTCTGCGGTGACCGGTCATCGGGCGGCTTGGGCATGATCTCGAACTGGTGCACCGAAAGCGGCTTCTGCCGGTGACAGGTTCCCAGGCAGTCGGCGCCCGTATCGCCGCCTCCGATGATGACTACTCGCTTGCCGGTAGCCAGGATCTCGGTTTCAGGCTCGACCGTGTCCCCGAGGCAGCGCTTATTCTGCTGCGGCAGATACTCCATCGCAAAATGAATTCCCTTCAGCTCGCGCCCTGGAACTTTCAGATCTCGGGGGTGCTCGGCTCCGCCCGCAAGCACAATCGCGTCGAAGTCGCGGCGCAGATTCTCCACCGAAATGTTGTTCCCAACTTCTGCTCCGGTAACGAACTTCACGCCTTCCGCCGACATCTGCTCCAGACGGCGATCGATGATTTGCTTCTCCAGTTTGAACTGCGGAATTCCGTAGCGCAGCAATCCGCCGATGCGGTCTGCTTTTTCGTACACCACAACCGCATGCCCGGCGCGGCATAGTTGCTGTGCCGCGGCTAATCCGGCTGGTCCAGAGCCGACAATCGCGACCTTCTTCCCGGTGCAAAGCTTCGGCGGTTCTGGCCGGATCCAGCCTTCCAGGAATCCCCGTTCAACGATGTTTTTCTCGTTTTGCTTGATCGTCACCGCGGGCTGATTGATACCCAGTACACACGACGCTTCGCAAGGCGCGGGGCAAATACGGCCGGTAAATTCCGGGAAGTTGTTGGTCGCGTGCAACTGCCGCACGGCATCCTTCCAGCGCCCGCGATATACCAGATCGTTCCAGTCGGGAATCAAGTTGTTGACCGGACAACCGGTCTGGCAGAACGGAACACCGCAATCCATGCAGCGTGCGCCCTGTTTCTTAAGAGTCTCTTCGGGAAGATCGAGATAAATTTCGAACCAATCATTGACCCGCTGTGTGACGGGACGGCGGGGAGCAAGCTCGCGAGAGTATTCCAGGAAGCCGGTGGTTTTACCCATGCTGAACCTGCCCATTTTGCATCTGCCCGTTCTGCAGCTGCCCGTGCGGCATTTGTTCGGCGTGAGCCAGAACAGCTACGCGCTGGCTCGGGATGTAAGCCTCGCGGTTCCGGTTCACTCCCAACACTCGCTTGAATTCGTGCGGAAATACCTTGATGAAGCGCGATCGCATCGCCGTCCAGTTATCGAGAATCCACTTCGCGCGCGGGCTGCCGGTCAGCTCCAGATGGCGGGCGACGAGATCTCTTACGATCTGCGCATCCTGCGTTTCGACCAGGGGCTCAAGATCGACCGAGTCGAGATTGCAACGCTCTTCCGTAAAGTTAAGGTGCTCGTCGAAGACGTAAGCGATTCCGCCGCTCATGCCAGCGGCGAAATTCCTTCCGCACGATCCCAGCACCAGCACCAGCCCGTTCGTCATGTACTCACAGCCATGGTCGCCAACACCCTCGACCACGGCGGTGGCTCCGGAGTTGCGAACCGCGAATCTCTCTCCCGCAACTCCATTGAAAAACGCTTCGCCGCTGGTGGCGCCGTAGAGCGCAACATTTCCGATCAGGATGTTCTCTTCGGGAGCAAACCTGGAACCTCGCGGGGGATAAACGATCAGGCGTCCACCAGACAGACCCTTGCCGACATAGTCGTTGGCTTCGCCCTCAAGAGTGATGGTGACGCCGTTCGCCAGGAATGCACCCAGGCTTTGCCCCGCCGATCCCGTCAAGTGAATTCGAATCGTGTCGTCCGGTATGCCCGCCGAACCGTACTTGCGGGCAATCTCCCCGCTCAGCATCGTGCCTACCGAGCGGTGAACATTGCGCACTGGCAAGTCGATCTCAACCGGAACAAGCGTATCGATTGCTGCGCGCACCGCAGCCAGAATTTTGTGATCGAGCGCCTCCCCCAGCCCGTGATCCTGCGCCTGCACGCATCGCCGGGCCACACGCGATGGTACCGGAGGGCTGTAGAGAATTGCGGAAAAGTCCAGGCCTCGCGCCTTCCAGTGGTCGACTGCGGGTTCCACCTCGAGCATGTCAACCCGGCCTACCATCTCATCGAAATTGCGGAACCCCAACTCCGCCATGTACTGACGCACTTGCTCGGCAAGAAAGAAAAAGAAATTGATGACGTGCTCTGGCTGCCCTTGGAACTGCTTTCGCAACACAGGATCCTGCGTGGCAATGCCTACCGAGCACGTATTGAGATGACACTTGCGCATCATCACGCAGCCCATTGCGATTAGTGGCGTGGTGGCAAAGCCAAATTCTTCGGCTCCGAGCAGTGCCGCAATCACGACATCCCGGCCGGTCTGCAATTTGCCATCAGTCTGCACGCGAATGCGGCTGCGCAGGTCGTTCAACAGCAGCACCTGCTGCGTCTCTGCCAAACCCAATTCCCAAGGAATGCCTGCGTGCTTGATGGAACTGAGCGGTGAGGCTCCGGTTCCGCCGCTGTCCCCGCTGATCAGAACCACGTCAGCGTGCGCCTTCGCCACGCCCGCAGCCACCGTACCCACGCCCGACTCAGCCACCAGTTTCACGGCGATGCGGGCTTGCGGGTTGATATTCTTCAGGTCATAAATCAGTTGCGCCAAGTCTTCGATGGAGTAAATGTCATGATGCGGCGGCGGAGAAATGAGCCCAACGCCCGCGATGGAGTGCCGCAAGCGCGCGATCACTTCGTCTACTTTATGTCCAGGAAGTTGTCCGCCTTCGCCGGGCTTCGCGCCCTGCGCCATCTTGATCTGCAACTCGTCTGCGTTCACCAGATAGTTCGCGGTCACGCCGAAGCGCGCCGAAGCAACCTGCTTCACCGCACTGCGCCGCAGGTCTCCGCCCTCATCCGGCGTGAACCGCCCTTCATCTTCTCCGCCCTCACCTGTGTTCGACTTCCCTCCGATGCGGTTCATGGCGATCGCGAGCGTCTCATGCGCTTCCTTGCTGATGGAGCCGAATGACATCGCTCCGGTGTTAAAGCGCTTCACGATTTCCTTGGCGGGCTCCACCTCTTCCATCGGAATCGGCGCGTCGCTCTTCTTGAACTTCATCAAGCCGCGCAGCGTGCACAACTGGCTGCTCTTCTTGTCGATGAGATCGGTGTATTCCTGGAAGGTCTGAAAGCTGTCTTGCCGTACGGCCTGCTGCAGCTTACTGATGGTCAGCGGATTCAATAGGTGATACTCGCCATTCGTCCGCTGATGGTAGTTGCCCCCTACTGCCAGTTCGGTCTCGAACTCGGTGACCGGCCGCAGAGAATGCTCGTGCTGAAGTTGCGCTTCGCGAGCAAGAACGTCGAGGCCTAGGCCCTCAAGGCGCGACGCCGTCCCCACGAAATACGCATCCACCAATTCTTTGTTAAGTCCGATTGCTTCGAAAACCTGGGCTCCCTGATAGCTCTGCAAAGTCGAAATACCCATCTTCGCAAAGGTTTTCAGCAGGCCTTTCTTCACCGACTTCATGAAATTCTTGACTGCGATCTCAGGCGTAACGCCATCCGCCAACTCGCCGCGCCAGGCAAGGTTCTCCACCGTCTCCAGCGCCAGATAAGGATTGATGGCGCTCGCTCCGTATCCGCTGAGCAAGGCGAAGTGCATCACTTCGCGCGGCTCGCCGGATTCAGTAATGAGAGCCACCTGAGTTCGCGTCTCTTCCCTGACCAGCAGGTTGTGCACGGCCGCAAGCGCCAGCAAACACGGGATGGGCGCATAGTCCTTGTCGACACCACGATCGGAAATAATCAGCAGAGAGTATCCCGCCCTCACGGACAACGACGCCCTCCGGCACAGCTCGTCGAGCGCCCGCTTCAGTCCGGCTTCTCCCTCGCTTGCCCGGAACAACGCGGGCAGCGTGGTGGCGAGCAGATCCCGGGTCGATACGCGGCGCAGCTTTTCCAATTCCCGGTTGCTCAACAGAGGATGCGCCAGCTTCAACATGTGGCAGTTTTCCGGCGTCTCATCGAGGATGTTGCGCTCACTGCCGATGTAGCTGATCAGCGACATCACCATCTCTTCGCGAATCGAATCAATCGGAGGATTCGTCACCTGCGCGAAAAGCTGTTTGAAATAGTTGAACAGTGGTTGCGGCCGATCCGAGAGACATGCCAGAGGAGTATCCGTCCCCATTGAACCAATCGGTTCTTCTCCAACCGATGCCATGGGCCCCAGGATCATCTTTAAATCCTCGTCGGTATAACCGAAGGCGCGTTGCCGGCGAAGAAGAGTTTCGGGATCGGGAGGGTGCGTACGAGAAGGCTCGGGCAGTTGGCTCATCGTGATCTGATTGTCATTGAGCCATTGCGCATACGGTTGCTGTGAGGCCAGGTGACGCTTGATCTCCCGGTCTGGAACGATGCGGCCTTCGATCGTGTCGACCAAAAACATTTTCCCCGGCTGCAATCGTCCTTTCCTCTCTATTTGCTCCGGTGCGACGTCGAGCACACCCGCTTCCGACGCCATGACCACGACACCGTCACGAGTGACAACGTAACGTCCGGGTCGCAGACCGTTGCGATCGAGTGTCGCGCCGATCACGCGGCCGTCGGTAAACGCGACCGCAGCGGGGCCATCCCACGGTTCCATCAGACAGGCGTGGTATTCGTAGAAAGCCCGCTTCTCCGGCTTCATGTGCGGATTCCCCGCCCATGCTTCCGGAATCAACATCGCCATCGCGTGAGGCAGGCTACGCCCGGCTTGCAATAGAAGTTCCAGAGCATTGTCGAAGTTCGCGGAGTCGCTCCCCTCGGGCTCAATGATGGGAAACAGCTTCTTCAGATCCTCGCCAAACAGCGGCGATGCCAGCAAAGACTGCCTAGCGTGCATCCAGTTAACATTGCCGCGCACCGTGTTGATCTCTCCGTTGTGCGCGATGTAGCGATAAGGGTGAGCGCGCTGCCAACTGGGAAATGTGTTGGTCGAAAAGCGTTGGTGTACCAGACAAAGAGCGCTGACCACATCCGGGTCGGAAAGCTCGCGGTAGAAGTTCGTGAGCTGGGAAGCCAGCACCAGCCCTTTGTAGACGACAGTTCGGCAAGAAAGCGAAGGAATGTAAAACACCCCCGCGTCCTCAATGCTGGACTCACGGATCTCATTCTCAGCACGCTTGCGCACCACGTACAACTTGCGCTCGAAAGCATCTTCGTCAAGACCCGGCCGGCAGCCGATAAAAATCTGCTGGATGTAAGGTTGCGAGGCCCGCGCCACACGCCCAATCGCCGAGGCGTAAACCGGCGTGTCCCTCCAGCCTAGAACCGACAAACCCTCCTCGCGAACGATTCGCTCTAGAATCCCTTCGCACTGCAGCCGCGCATGTCTTTCCACCGGCAGGAATGTCATCCCCACACCGTAAGATCCCGACAGGGGCAACTCGAATCCCAGCTTCGCGCATTCCCGCGCGTAGAACTTGTGCGGAATCTGAATCAGCACGCCAGCGCCGTCGCCGGTCTCGGCGTCGCATCCGCAGGCGCCGCGGTGCGCCAGATTCAGCAGTACCTGGATCCCCTTGAGCAGGATGTCATGGCTTTTTTCGCCGCGGATACTGGCCACGAACCCAATCCCGCAGGCGTCATGCTCCTGCGCAGGGTCGTACAGACCTTGCGCCGGCGGCATGCCGTTCATGAGCCTTGCGCGGGACATCGCAGCGTCTCCTTAGGGATGAATTTGCTACCACGAATCGGGCTGTTCCTGGACTCGAGCCAAGGGCTGCGGGCGCAGCCCACACCTCACTCCAAGCCTACCTCGTCAATTCTGTGATAAGCCCTAGCGGCCGCCAAGTACAACTCAGAATTTCGATGCAAGGTATGCAAATTTCAGAATTTTATTGCCCTCGACAACATGCCCCAGCATTTCGAATCTCGGCGTCTTCCCGAGCAAGCAGTTTCGGCGTTTCTCGTGCGCCCGAATCCTAATCGTCGCGATGCCGAAGATCGGAAATTTCCGAATCCTGGCATTATCCCCGGCAATCCAACCGTTTGTGTGTGGAACCGCACATGCATTTCTTCCCGCAAAGCGCTAACATCGGCTGCACCGATAAGAGGTGACCCCCGTGACGGAGAAGCCAGGTTCCCAGCCAATCGCAGACGTGCCAAAATCTGTTTCAAGACGTAATTTCATTAAGGGCGTCATCACCAGTGGCGTGGCCGTTTCCTCTGCCAGCTACCTGTTTCGCGCCTCCACGTTCGTGCAGGGCCAGCAGTTAGCTGCCGGAGTAGGCGAGCGGCTGATTACCCTCAATGTCAACGGCCAGCAGAGGCGCGTCGACGTCATGAAGCAAGAGACCCTGGCGTCAACCCTGCGCTACAAGCTCGGCCTCACCGGCACCAAGCTTGGATGCGACCGTGCCGAATGCGGATCCTGCACCGTCCTCATCGACGATATTCCCTATTACTCATGTTCGGTGCTCACCCATACGGTACGTGGCCGGAAGGTTATGACGATCGAAGGCTTGGCCAGCGCCGACGGGACCTTGCATCCCGTTCAGCAGGGCGTGATCGACGAACAGGGCTTTCAGTGCGCCTTCTGCATGTCCGGCTTCATAATGACCGCAGTCGGGTACCTGAAAACCAACCCCACTCCCACGCGCCAACAACTGGCTCACGGCGTCTCGGGATGCCTGTGCCGCTGCCAGGATTACGACAAGATTCTCACTGCTTTGATGCGTGGTGCCGAGAATATGCGGAGGTCGAACCTTGGATAACAAGAAGGCTGTTGAGACTGCCGCAGCGACTGAGCGCCAGTACGGGGCCGGTTACAAGCTGATCGGCAAGAACTACCAGACCCCCGACCTCTACGCAAAAGTCACCGGCCAGGCGAAATATGCCGAAGACTTTCGCGCTGACGGCATGCTGTTCTGCAAACTGCTGCTGAGTCCCATGCCGCACGCGCGGGTAAGGCGCATTGATTCGCGTGCAGCGCTGGCATTGCCTGGAGTGAAAGCCATTCTCACAGCAGACGACCTTCCCGCCCCGGCCGATACGCTCACAGACAATGGCACCGTGATCAAGGCCAGCAAGTGGGGCGAGCGCGGCCTCACCAACGAGCCGCTTTATCAGGGCGAACCGATCCTTGCCGTCGCCGCAGTCGACGAACTCACGGCTGCGGAAGCCATCGAGAAAATTCATATCGATTTCGATCCGCTCCCGTTCGTGATCGATCCCCTCGATACCCTGCGGCCAAGTGGTCCTAACCCGCGAACCGATGGCAACGTCTGGACCCGGCCTGTAGCGCCCGGTTCCCAGGGTCCGGGAGCGCCCGTGGTCACAGAACTCAAGTGGACCTCGGCCGACTTCGCCGAACTAAAGCACGGCCGTCTTCCGATGGGCAAGACCCCCGACGAATGGACCTACGGCGATCTCGATTCCGGATTCAAGAACGCTGCGCTCGTTCTGGATGAAACGTTCGTCACACCCGACACCAGCCATCAGACCCTTGAAACCCGCAGTGCGATGGCGTACTGGCAGAACGGCAAGGTCTATCTCCACACCGGCACCCAAAGCACCGCGCAAACCTTGCCCGCGATCGCACGCTGGTTGAACATTAGTCCGGACAACGTTGTCTTCATCAGCGAATACACCGGAGGCGGCTTCGGCAGCAAGATCACCGGCGGGGTCTCGATGATCATCGCTGCGCTGCTGGCAAAGAAGACGAATGCTCCGGTAATGATGCGAATCAGCCGCGAGGAGGAAACTTTCATCGGACGCGCGCGTCCTGGCTTTCAAGGACGAATGAAAGTCGGGTTCTCCAAAGACGGTCGAATCATCGCTCTCGACATGTTCGTCATTTGCGATAACGGTCCTTACGACGCTGTTGGTGATGCTCCTTCATCCGGTCGCATCGTTTCTCTTTTGTACCAGCCACAAGCCATGCGCTGGCGCGGTGTGACGGTGATGACGAATACTCCGCCACGTAGCGCGCAGAGTTCCCCAGGCGGGCTGCAGGGCATCGTTATCATCGAACCCATCATCGCGAAAGCTGCCCGCAAGCTCGGGCTCGACCAGGTAGCAATCCGCCGTATCAACTGTCCCGAGGGCAAGGCGCCCTTCGGACCAGCGGCGCAGGGAAAACGACCTTATGCCACCAGTGCATTCCTCAAAGAAGCACTCGACCGCGGTGCCGAGCAATTCAAATGGAGCGAGCGGGTAGCCCGCACTCCAAAGCGAATGGGGACAAAAGTCCGCGGCGTGGGTGTATCGCTGAGCTGTTACGTCGGCGGCACCATCGGATTCGACGGACTTCTGGTCATCAAGCCCGATGGCCGGATCACCTTCCAGTCAGGAATCGGCAATCTGGGAACGGAGTCTGTGATTGATGTTCACCGCGCCGGAGCGGAGGTTCTCGGCCTGCCCTGGGACAAGTGCGATGTCGTGTGGGGCAGCACGGCAAAGAACCTTCCCTTCACTTGTGTTTCCGGCGGCAGCCAGACCACCCACGCAATGACGAGGGCCGCCTACGCAGCAGCGATGGATGCCAAAAAGAAGCTCCAGGAAATCGCGGCCAAGAAGCTCGGCGGCAAACCGGAGCAATACGAGGTCGCCAACGAACGCGTCTTCCGCAAAGGCAGCGCAGGCATGACTTTGGCGCAAGCTGCGAAATATGCGATTCAACTCGGTGGCGTCTACGATGGTCACGAAGCGCCCGCCGATGTCCACAAACTGACTAAGGCCTCCGTGGCCGCGCTGGCGGGCCAGGGCCTGGTCGCGGCGGCCAAAGATAATTACCCGCGCGATGGCTCCACGTTCTCCTATGTCGCCAGCTTCGCCGAGGTTGAAGTCGATGTCGAAACCGGCCAGTACTACGTTGTGGATTTCCTCGCCTCCGGAGATGTCGGCACGGTCATCCATCCCCGCGCGCTGGGTGGCCAGATGCTTGGCCGTTCTACGCTCGGCATCGGCCATGCGATCGGGCAGAAGTGGGTGTTCGATCCACACTACGGCGAAATGGTCTCGAAGCGATTCCACCACAGCAAACCACCCACGATTCTGGATGTACCCGTCGACATGCAATGGACCGCTCTTGACATTCCGGACCCGGAGACGCCGGTGGGCGCTCGCGGCGTCGGCGAGCCGCCGGTTGCGGGCGGGTGTGCCTCCGTGTTGAACGCACTCTCGGATGCACTCGGGGACGAGATTTTCCAGCGCGCACCGGTGAACGCCGACACAATTTTGACGTCACTCGAAGCCGGACGGCCGATGCAGCATCCGCTGATGGCCCACATTTGAGGGAAATTCGTAAGGAGAGTCATGGCTGTCATACGCGACGTAATGGCTTCTTTTGAGCTGTATCAGCCGAGTTCCGTTGCCGACGCGCAGAAGCTTCTCGAACAGCACGGAAGCGACGCCTGGGTGCTGGCGGGAGGGCTCGACAGCTTCGATTGGCTCAAGGATCGAATCAGAAAACCCAAGGCCGTGGTTGACCTGAGCGGAATCGAAGAGCTGCGCGGAGTTCGCACTACCGCTGACGGGATCGAGATCGGAGCCATGACCACGCTCACCGACGTTGCGAATGACCCCATCATCAAACAGAAATACGATCTGCTGGCGCAGGCCGCGGAACTGGTGGCCTCGCCGCAAATCCGCAACCAGGGAACCCTCGGCGGCAATGTTTCGCAGGACACGCGCTGCTGGTATTACCGCGGAGGTTGGCCGTGCTACCGTGCTGGCGGCAATATCTGCTATGCCGATACTCCCGAAGGCCGCAACCGAGAGCATGCAATTCTGCACGCGGATCGCTGTGTTGCGGTGAATCCCTCCGACTCAGCCCCAGCCTTGATCGCGCTGGATGCGAAGTTCGTGCTGCGCACCTCCAAGGGTGAGCGCGTGGTGGACGCGGAGGACTACTTCATCGGCCCCGATATCGATATCACTCGCCTGCACATCCTGCAGCCCGGGGACCTGCTCACCGCAATTCGTATCCCCTCGACGTGGGCTGGGGCGCAATTCTATTTTGAGAAAGTGCGCGACCGAAACGTCTGGGACTTCCCGCTGCTGAACGTCGCCTCAGCCATGGTGCTTTCTGGCGGTACGATCGACCGCATCCGAATTGCCGTCAATGGCGCGGCCGCGCGGCCTCTACGCTTAGAGACAGTCGAAGAAGCCGTGCGCGGAAAGCCGCGCAACACGGCGACAGCCGAGGCAGCCGGAAAATTAGCCGTGCAGGGAGCGGTCCCATTGCAGTTCAACGCTTATAAGATCCCGCTGATGAGAAACCTGGTCAAGCGCGCCATCGGTGGAGTGGAGGAGGCAACATGGGCCTCTTAGAGTGGGCCACCAGTCCCTGGGGACAAACTGTTCCGATCCACATTGCCTGGTTCCTGATCTGGGTTTCTGTGATCGCAGGCTTACTCTTCCTCATCGTCCACGCGATCTACGTAATGTATTTCGCCAAGCCGAAAGAGTTTGTCGACGATGCTTCTTCGGCCGTCCCTGCACTTCCCAAGCATGTTCCCCGGCATTCCCTGGTGGCGCGGCTATTTCACTGGGTCATGGCCGCCTCCATGTTCACGCTGCTGTTTACCGCTTTCCTTCCGAAGGTGGGCATCCAGTTTAATTGGGTGACTTATCATTGGATCGCTGGCGCAGTTCTGACCGTCTCCATTCTCTTTCATGTCATTCATGCTTCCTTCTGGCTGGACTTCTGGTCGATCTGGCCTGACAAAATCGATCTGGAAGATGCCTGGAGAAGAGTTCGCCGCTTTTTCGGAATGCCTGCGCCACCGCCGCGAAAGTTTGCCAAATATCCCCTGGAGAACAAGCTCTTCCACGGCGTCATAATCGTGTGCGGTCTGTCGGTGATCTTTACCGGCGTTTTCATGATGTTTCGCGTGCGCACCATTTTCTTTCCCCGGAATCCCTACCTATTCAGCGACATGACGTGGGGCCTGATGTATGTCCTGCACGGCCTCGCGGGCGTGGGGCTGATTGCGCTCGTCATGATGCATGTCTACATGGGACTCCGGCCCGAGAAGCTTCCGATCACGAAATCGATGATCTTCGGCTGGATGGACCGCGACTTTGTTCTGCAAGAGCATGATCCCGAGCGATGGGTGATCGACACATCATCTTCG